>Ga0114994_10002831_pt1 | contig 12709 bp, 9 predicted proteins | sample ArcticOcean_MG_C_9_FD_87043 | JGI IMG/M metagenome (GOLD analysis project Ga0114994, IMG submission 87043) | Marine microbial communities from western Arctic Ocean - ArcticOcean_MG_CB2_152 | ecosystem: Environmental > Aquatic > Marine > Oceanic | place: Arctic Ocean: Canada Basin | collected... | reverse complement strand
TCATGCAGCTCCGCTTATCTTGGTTTGGTCAATGGTTTTATTCTTACCTATCTATCTGGTATTTTTTGAATCTGGTATACTAGAAGCTTCTGTATCTGATATTGTCTTTCAAGGCGTATTCCAGGGCATTCTGACCGCTGTTATAGCACTTATTTTGTTTACCCGGGCAATTTCAATAATTGGCGCTGGTCGAGCGGCAATTTTCCCAACGCTTGTTCCGGGTATAGCTGTGTTATTGGCTATACCTGTTCTAAATGAATATCCAACAACTCTTGAACTTATTGGGGTCTTGGTAGTGTCGGTTGGTATGATGTTAGCGTTGGGGCTTTTTGATCGCCTATTTCGTCGCTGCTAGGCTTCCAGCTTTTTTTTATCTATTTTTCCTACTGGTGTTTTGGGCAGGTCATTGGTGAACTCGATAATCGCTGGAATTTTATATTTCACCAAGTTTTTAGCACAATATTCCAGTAATTCTTCTCGGTTGAGAGTTTTACCGTCGCGGACCGATACAAAAACTTTGATCACTTCTCCTCGGTAGTCATCAGGGATGCCAATAGCGGCGGCTTCGAGTATTTTGGGATGGGCCATTAGTACTTCATCAATCTCACGTGGGAAGACATTAAAGCCTGATACAATGGCCATGTCTTTGACACGATCAACGATGAAGACAAAACCATCTTCATCAAGATAAGCAATATCGCCAGTGTGAAGCCAGCCATCTTTAAAAGCGTCAGTTGTAGCTTCTTTATTATTGAAATAACACTCAGCTATGTGAGGACCTTTAACAGTAATTTCGCCGCTCTCCCCGGTCGGCATTTCCAGTAACCCTGTTTCAATGTCAACAATCCTGAAATCTGTACATGCTACTGGTAGACCTGCGGAATAAGATTTTCTGTGTCCGATGAGGGGGTTGTTGCAAGTCGGTGCGCCTTCCGTCATGCCATAACCTTCAAGTGCAGGGACTTTTGTCTTGCTTTCCCATTCGGTTTTAATTTTGTCCGCCAATGGAGCGCCACCACTGCCGGAGAACTTAACGGCTGAAAAATCTACTGTATTAAAATTCGGGTGCCCTAGCATAGCTGCATAGGCTGTAGGTACCCCAATAATAATGGCTGATACATTATGTTTACCAATGGATTCAAAAACTAGTTTGGGATGAAAACGTGGTAAAAGGATCAAGCTGTTACAGCCAAAGACTGGTTGAAAACAGCCATGGTATAGGCCTGTAATATGAAAGAGTGGCGGTACGTTCAGTAAAATATCCGTTCCCAGATCAGTCGGCCAGCGATCTTCAATTAACTCAATGGCTGCTATGACCTTGGCATGATTGTGCGGTACGCCTTTAGAAATACCCGTCGTGCCGCCGGTGAACATAATGACCGCGCCATCATCGGCGCGTGGTAATTTCGCTGGTAAAACTGTTGCTGACAGGTCTTGCCAGTTTTTCTTTGGTTTATCGGTGTCGATGAGTGTGATACCGCGCTTGGCGGCAATTGTTCTCAGAGCTTCAATTGATGTTCTATCGCAAAAGATCAGCTTTGGTTCGGTAATATCCAGGAGCGGAGAGATCTCACGTTCTTTATATAATGGATTAATCATTGTTATTTGTGCCCCTGCCGCTAAAACACCGAATATGAGCATTGGCAAGGTTAAGGATGTGGTTACGAAAATGACGACGCGATCCCCTTTTTTGGTCCCATTTTTTTTGAGATAAGCGGCCACGCGCGCAGCAACTTCACCATATTCTTTATAGCTTGCGAACTTATCACCGCAGGTAAGAGCAATTGCATCCGGTCTTTGTTCAACAGCGTATTTGAATGCATGAACAATTGTTTCAAAATGTTCGCGTGCATGCCCGTCGGTTCGTTGTGAAAGGCCATCTAACAATTGTTATCTCCCAATTCTTTTTACAGAAGTTTAGTCAACACGTTACATACTTCTTTTACATTATAAACCTTTTTCCCTATTACAATAAAGTAGGAGAACTTAAACGTGAATGCGGAATTGAAGTTTAATCAGAATCTAAAAGGTATCAGTGTCATGATCATTGGCATGATTGGTATGGCGGGTACTGACGCCTGTGGAAAATGGTTGATGACTAATGACTATTCGGTTTTTCAATTGATTGCCGTTAGAGGCTGGATCATTGTCGCCCTAATGTCGACGTGGATTTTTTTGACCAAACGCAGTGCAGAATTAAAGACCGGGCGCCTTGGTGCTCATGTTATTCGCTTGGGTCTGGCTTTTGGAGGGCCGCTTTTGATGTTCACGGCTCTGGCTAAAATGCCCTTAGCGGATGTTACTGTGATTATTTTTGGCTCGACATTTCTGACAACAGCATTGTCTGTTCCGATTTTTAAAGAAAAAGTAGGTATTCATCGTTGGTCGGCGGTGGTATTGGGGTTTGTTGGTGTGCTGATTGCAATCCGTCCGGGAGCTGGGGTGTTTGAACCTTTTGCAATCTTAGCTTTGTTTGCAGGCGTTGCCTTTTCAACTGTCAATTTAACAACGCGCTGGCTCAGGAATACGGAAACGACGGTCTGTCTGACGTTCTATACCATGGCCGGCATGGCAACGTTGGCGAGCATTGTTGCCCCGTTCGTTTGGCAAGCCATCCCCCTGATGGATTTTCTGATTTTTGTTGTTATGTCAGTGTTCACGGTCATTGGCTATCTCGGCATGACCGCCGCATTTGTTATGGCGCCAATTGGCGTTGTCGCTCCCTTTGAATATACTGTCATGATATTTGCTATCATTTCAGGCTATTTAATTTGGGGAGATGTGCCAGACGGCTATGTATGGACCGGCGCATCTATAATTGTAGCTAGCGGCATTTACCTTGTCCAACGGGAAGCCCGAGCGCACCGTCTTGCGGAGAATTGATTTAATCGGTTTAATGCTAGCTGCTAAATAATATCAGGGAGCATACCCGTGAACAGTAATAACCTTCTCACATTGGATAGCAAATACAGTAAAAACTCTGGGAGAATTTACGTGACTGGTACGCAAGCTTTAGTGCGCTTGCCGATGCTACAACGTCAACGGGATCTTGCAAACGCGCTTGATACAGCTGGCTACATAACCGGTTATCGAGGCTCTCCTGTGGGTGGTTATGATTCAGCACTCTTGCAGGCTTCTGATTATTTGGAAAAATACCACATCCGTTTTCAAGCGGGAGTTAACGAGGATATGGCGGCGACGGCTTGTTGGGGTACGCAACAAGTTGGTATTTGGGAGTCAGAAAATGAGCAGGCCAAATATGATGGCGTGTTCGCAATCTGGTATGGTAAAGGTCCCGGCGTGGATAGATCCGGTGATGCTCTTAAGCATGGAAATCTAGCCGGTACATCGGTCAATGGTGGTGTGCTTGTTTTGGCGGGCGATGATCAGGGCGCTAAATCCTCAACAACAGCGCATCAATCTGAGCAAGCGCTTATAGCAGCGATGATCCCAATTCTGTATCCGGCAAGCGTTCAAGAATATATTGATTTTGGGCTGATGGGTTTCGCGATGTCCCGTTTTTCTGGGTGTTGGACGGGGTTTAAATGTGTTGGCGATATCATTGAAAGCACGGCTTCGGTTTCCATCGATCCAGACCGGCTTGATATAAAGATACCCAGTAATTTTGTCTTTCCGGAAGACGGTGTTCATATTCGGTGGCCGGATGGCCCAATTGAGCAAGAGAAGCGCTTGATAGCGGTGAAACTCAAAGCAGCCCAAGCTTTTGTTAGGGAGAATAAACTCGACAGAGTTAGCCACACGACGCTTAAAAAGCGCCTCGGTATTGTTGCACCGGGTAAGGCTTGGTTAAACGTCTGTCAGGCTTTTGATGAGCTGGGCATGAGCAAAACTGAACGTCAAGACCTCGGTATTGGTGTTTATAAGGTAGCGATGCCCTGGCCGTTGGAGCCAAGCCGTATTCAAGACTGGGCAGTAGGCTTTGAAGAAATATTAGTCATTGAGGAAAAAAGAAATCTGATCGAAGACCAGTTAGCGCGCGTGCTGTTTGATTTGCCCGATAACCAACGCCCGCGCCTTGTTGGTAAGCTTGACACTGCAGGCAACCTTCTAGTACCGGAATTTGGCGAGCTTAATGGTACCCTTGTTGCACAGATTATTGCTAACCGTTTTCTAGACGAGGGAGCCAGAAACTGCATAGTTTCGGCTGCCGCTTCAATCAAAGCACGAACGGCAGACAGTAACAGACCGACCGCACCACCTGAACGTTCACCTTGGTTTTGCGCGGGCTGTCCACATAATTCTTCTACTATTGTGCCAGAAGGTAGCCGCGCTCTCGCGGGCATTGGCTGTCACACGATGGCAGTTTATATGGATCGACGAACCGGCGCTTATACTCATATGGGCGCTGAGGGTGGGACTTGGATTGGTCAGGCACCATTCACGACGGCCAAACATGTTTTTCAAAATATTGGCGATGGGACTTATTACCATTCTGGTTTGATGGCGATCCGAGCTGCTGTTTCTTCTGGTGTCAACATCACCTATAAGATTTTGTTTAACGATGCCGTGGCACTCACGGGCGGACAGTCGATGGACGGCGACTTATATCCTTGGACAATATCAAAGCAAATTTCTGCCGAAGGGGTTGGGCGTATCGTGGTTGTCTCAGACGAGCCCGGAAAATACGCCAGTGATTTAGATTGGGCACCGCAAGTCGAAATCTATCATCGTCGCGAGCTTGAGCGCCTTCAGCTCGAGCTCCGTGACATGGAAGGCGTGACAGCAATTATCTATGATCAAACTTGCGCAGCTGAAAAACGGAGACGTCGTAAGCGCGGGCTCTATCCTGATCCTGCTCGCCGAGTTTTTATTAATGACGCTATTTGTGAAGGCTGTGGCGATTGTAATACGGCCTCTAATTGTGTGGCTGTTAGACCTTTGGAAACGCCTCTTGGCCGGAAGCGGGTGATAGATCAATCTTCTTGCAATAAAGATTTCAGCTGTCTGGAAGGATTCTGCCCAAGCTTCGTAACTGTAGAAGGTGGGTCAGTCCGTAAATCGGAGCCGCCAGCCGTTGATGATGTAAGTCCTGCTGCCGGGCTCCTTGAGCCCGGACTACCAGATTTTGAAGGGACCTATAATATTCTGCTGACTGGTATTGGTGGCACCGGTGTGATCACTGTTGGCGCTAATCTTGGTATGGCAGCCTATCTTGAAGGTAAAGGGTGCGCTGTTCTAGATCAGACCGGATTGTCACAAAAAAATGGCGCGGTGATGAGCCATGTTGCGATCACTAATAACCCAGACAAAGTTCTGGGGACTAGAATCGGCACAGCAATGAGTGATCTTGTTATTGGTTTCGATATGGTCGTGACTGCAGGAAAAGAAGCCATCAACACAATGAGTGCAACCCGGACCAGGGGGGTTATCAATGATCATCTTGTTCCGCTGGCGGCCTTTGCTGAGCGGCCAGATATGCTCCTGGAGTCAAGTGGTTATACTGATGTAATTAAAACGGCTTTAGGAGAAAGCCAAGTTGATTTTTTTGATGTCACTCAATTAGCTTCAAAACTATTGGGAGATAGCATTGCTTCTAACACGTTACAACTTGGATACGCTTTTCAGAAAGGCTATATCCCTTTGAAGTCGGCCTCGATTGAAGAGGCCATTCGGCTTAATAATGTTGAGGTAGATCTGAACCTCCGTGCTTTTTCCTGGGGACGGGTCGCCGCGGCAGATCCGGAAAAGTTATTAGGCTTGATTGGCTCCCCTGAAACAACTGGGGTATCAAAATTTAGCCTTGATGAATTTATCCAAGATCGAATGGATGACCTGACTGCCTATCAAAATAAGGCTTATGCTGAGCGGTATGGTGGGATCCTGAGTTTGATCCGCACAACCTCTGAAAAGAAGCTCCCGGAAGGGATCAAATTGACGGAAGCGGTGGCGAGGGCGCTCTATAAACTTATGGCATATAAGGATGAGTATGAAGTGGCGCGCGGGTATACGGATGGGCGATATATCAGAAAACTTCAGGAGCAATTTGATGGTGAATATAAACTGAAGTTTCATTTTGCCCCACCGTTGTTTGCGGCGAAGAACCCTGTAACGGGCCAGCCGATTAAAAAAGAATATGGCTCGTTCATATGGGTGGCTTTGAAAGTTCTTGCCCCGCTCAAAATATTGCGTGGTACACCGTTTGATCCGTTTGGTTATATGGCTGAGCGTAAAGTAGAGCGGAAATTAATCCGGGATTATGAAATGATGCTGAATAAAATTTCTGAAAATCTTACACCTGAGAACTATCGGATTGCGGTGGAACTAGCGGCCTTACCGATGAAAATACGCGGTTTTGGTTATGTAAAGGACCGCGCGATTAAAGAAGTTAAAGTTGAGGAGGTTCAGTTGTTGGAGAAATTTAGAAAGCCAATGATTTTACCAATCCAATCTGTAAAATAACTATAAGACCTCAAATTTCTCCACCAAAGCCCAAACAGCAACTGGGTCTTCGACGTGAGCGTTGTGGGCTACGCCTGGAATTGCTACGGCGTTGCCATCATAGGGTCTATATTGCTCAACTGTCACTATGGGATCATGTTCGCCAGCGGCGAGTATAACCGGGCATTTTGAAATTCCCATAAGCATGCTCATCCAGGGACCACCAATCGTACCGGTTGCATTATCTGCTGCGAGACGGAATTGACCTTTTTCTTGGACAATACCGGATTTTGCTTGGGGCGATTCAGGGGGAACCAATCCGTTTAGACCAGAGACTTGAAGATAACGTGCTAGCGCATCCTCCTCATTATTGAACCAACGGATAGGCTTGTCAGCTAAAGCTGAAAACCTTCGCGTATCATCGGCATTCCAATCAACCATCGTGCCAATTACAATAGTGCCGATGATATTTAAACTAAACCAACCGGTTGCGAGAGAAAGCCCAATTAGTCCACCCATTGAATGGCCTAAAATGACAACCCGCTCGCGGTCCCGTATTAAGTCGGCTATATCACATGAGTGATCGCCAAGGCCATAGGATTTGGCCCAATCTGATCTGCCGTGTCCGCGCATATCGGGAATGATCCAGCGGCCCTTTCTATTTTCTTTAATAATACTCTTAATACCGTGCCACACGTCACCAGTTGCGCCTAGACCGTGGAGTAGGAGGTAGGTTGTCTCTCCTTCTCCACCACTTTCCGTGTAGAGAACAGGCTTTTTGTTGTTGGCCATTAGTTGTTAATCCGCTCAGCAATCGCGAGGGTGCGATAAAGCCGTTCGAGGATTGGCTTTTCCAGGAGAACACCATCAATTTCAACAAAGGCTTTGCTTTGGGCTTCATATTTTGAGATTAAATCTTTGGCTTTGGCAACCTCTTCGGCACTTGGACTAAAGACAGCATTGATGATGCTGATTTGTTCCGGATGAATTGCGCATTTTCCCGTAAAGCCGATCTCTGATGCATTTTTAGTTTCTAGTTTTAAGCCGCTCAGGTCTCCTAATCCAAAATAAGGCATATCAAGTAAGTCAACTTTTGCATTAGCAGCAGCTAGGACCATTTGTTGTCGCGCGAGGAGCAGGGTATTCCAGCTAGGCTCGACCCGAAGGTTCGCCGACAAGTCAAATCCCCCTAAAACCAGTGAGCCTATCTTATGGCTTGATTTTGCAATTTCATAGGCCCATTTGAGACCCTCAGTAGTTTCAATAAGTGGGTGGAACTTTAGGTCATTATGTTTTGTGCTAAGAACATCACGCACAATGCGTATTTCTTCGGGTGACAAAACCTTCGGCAGCATTATTCCGTCGGGTACAATTTTTGCCTGTGCGAGTGCTAAAATATCTGCCATGCCGGTGGCAGTACGAATGGAATTCACTCGTATCCAGATTTCTTTTTTAGGGTCGGCCCCCAAAGATTTGTGATTTGCGATAACAGAGATTACTTCTCCCCGTACTGTATCCTTAATATCATCGGCAACAGCATCTTCTAAATCAATGCAAATAATATCGGTTGCACCGGCTAGTGCTTTGGGAAATATTTCTAGCCGGGCACCGGGTACAAACAACAAGCTGCGTCTTGGGTTCGCCTGGGGGGGTAGCTGGGATTTACTATTTTGCGACATTGCCATTCATCTCGTCATTATATAGACCTTTTACATACCGTTCCCGGTCCAGGATAGCTACAGTATTCGAACATTAAAATGGGGCTTTCTAAATGTCGAAACCCTTAGAAGACATTTTTGTTGTGGCAGTTGAACAGGCTGTAGCGGGACCCTATTGCACGTCGCGTCTGGCTGATGCTGGTGCACGGGTGATTAAGATAGAACGTGATGGCGGCGATTTTGCCCGGGGCTATGATGATGTAGTTAATGGCGAAAGCGCTTATTTCGTATGGCTCAATCGCGGCAAAGAATCGATCATACTTGATATCAAACAAGATGAAGATTCCGCTCTGCTGCAGCGTATGATCTCTAAGGCAGATGTGTTCGTGCAAAATCTTGCCCCTGGGGCAGCTGGACGAAGTGGTTTTGGCTCTGATGAGTTACGCGGAAAATACCCAAGCCTGATTACATGTGATATTTCAGGCTATGCGAGTGACGGCCCATCTGCTGAGATGAAAGCCTACGATATGTTGGTTCAAGCTGAAACTGGGTTGGCGTCGATTACAGGCTCGCCCGATGTTCCTGGGCGCGTAGGCGTCTCGGTTTGTGATATCGCTGCAGGCATGTACGCTCATGCGGCAATCTTATTAGCTCTTTATGAACGTCAGAAAACCGGTGTGGGTAAAGCTATTGAAACGTCTCTGTTTGATGGCATGGCAGATTGGATGACTGTGCCGTTGCTGCACAACGACTATGGCGGTAAAGCACCGGGACGGGTTGGTCTACGCCATCCATCGGTAGCTCCTTATGCACCGTTTGAGACTAAGGATGGTGAGTTGATCCTAATCTCTATTCAAAACAACCGGGAATGGGGGCAATTCGCGACTGAAATAATGCAGCGCCCCGAGTTGGCAGAAGAAGGGCCATATAAAGATAATATTTCGCGAGTTGCTAACCTTGATGCTTTGGAAGCAGATATTAGTGCTGTTTTTAAACTTTATAATCGAGATGAATTAGTCCAAAAACTGTTAGCTGCACGAGTTGCCTTTGGCCGGGTAAACTCTGTTGCAGATTTCTCTGCTCATGCAGACTTGCGGCGCATGGATATCGAGACGCCGCATGGACCGGTCCAAATTCCCGTTCCGCCGGCGCGTGTAAAAGGTGAAGATGTTGGAGGCGCCGTTGTTCCTGGATTAGGTGAACACACTCAAGATCTCCGCACCGAGTTTGCGTAATATCCAAGTTCTCATAGTTTTAGGAAAATGTTACGATTTAAACTTAGTGAAGGGATAATAAAAAGAACGGGCGAGTGATAGATTGCATAAACCAGCGCTTGACTCAAAAGTGTTTTAAATACGTAGTTCACTTACAGGGCCAAAAACTAAGGAGATTGCAACATGTTTCATTATAAAAAACTGCCAATTATTGCACTCAGCGCGGCTGCTGTGGCCTTTTTTGCAGTATCACCTGCTTCGGCTAAATGTGATTCGGGCGAGATAAAAATCAAGTTTAGCCATGTAACCAACACCGATAAGCATCCAAAAGGCGTTGCGGCCGCAACTCTTGCAAAGCGCGTTAATGCAGAAATGAATGGTAAGGCCTGTATGGAAGTTTTTGGCAACACCACCCTGTATGATGATAATAAAGTGCTTGAAGCTATGCTTAGTGGTAATGTTGAAATGGCCGCACCATCACTTTCCAAGTTCGAAAAATTCACTAAAAAATTCCGTATTTTTGATCTGCCCTTTATGTTCAAAGATATTGAAGCCGTCGATAAATTTCAGACTTCTGCTGGTGGCCAAAAGATAAAAAATTCTATGCGGAAAAGAGGTCTCGTGGGATTAGAGTTTTGGCATAATGGCATGAAACAAATGTCTGCAAATAAGCCGTTGATTTCACCTAAGGATGCAAAAGGTCTTAAATTCCGCGTCCAGCCTTCTGAGGTTCTAGTTGCTCAATTTAAGCAACTAGGGGCTAATCCACAGAAAATGGCATTTAGCGAGGTCTATGGTGCCCTTCAAACGAAGGTTGTTGACGGACAGGAGAACACTTGGTCAAATGTCTATGGTAAAAAGTTCTTTGAGGTTCAAGATGGTACCACTGAAACCAACCACGGTATAATTGATTATCTTGTTGTTGTTTCCACCAAATGGTGGGATGGCCTGCCCAATGCCACGCGTACGCAACTTGCAGGAATTCTTCGTGAAGTAACCGTATCGCGCAACAAGGTCTCCTTTCAGGTTAACGAAAATTCTCGTAAAAAGATCCTTGCAGCGGGTGGCGTTATTCGAAAATTAAATGCGAAGCAACGCCAGGCTTGGGTTGATGCAATGAAGCCTGTGTGGACAAAATTTGAGAAAGATATTGGCAAAGACACAATTGCCGCCGCTCAAGCCATGAACTAAGGCGATCTGGTGTTCTGATCTCTGGAACCCATAATGCGGCAGAAGACCGTATTATGGGTTCTGGAATCGGAGCTCTGATATTTGTCCCCGACATGACTACTTTATACCCAAAGAGGCTAGGCGTAGATGACTGATAAGCCACAATCGACTATTGGGCATATTATGGATCAATTTGAAGAAACGCTGATTGCTATTCTGTTAGGATTGATGACTTTGGTGACTTTCGCTAATGTCATCGCCCGCTACGTTTTCAACGACAACTTTCTTTGGGCCCTTGAGACAACTGTCTTTTTGTTCGCCTGGTTGGTTTTGTTGGGTAGTTCTTATTGTGTGAAAAAAAATCTTCATCTTGGTATTGATATTGTTGCTAACATGTTACCGCCGAGTGGCCGCAAGCTCATCGCGTTGTTTTCAGTATTGGCTTGCATTTCTTTTAGTCTTCTCTTGCTTAAAGGAAGTTGGGATTACTGGTATCCGTTTATTACCGAGCGCGCCTTTTTGGAAACTGATGACGTGCCGATGCCAGAATTCTTGCAGTTCTTATCAACCATCCTTAACGATGGTGAGCGTTATGAAAAAATGCCACGTTTTATCCCCTATTTTGCGCTTCCGCTTGGTGTTGCAATGTTATCTTTCCGGTTTATCCAAGTTGGATGGTGGGTGCTTACAGACAAAATTGACTTAATCATCGCCAGCCATGAGGCCGAGGACCATGAAAAAATTATGGGCCTACAATCAGCGGAAAATGAATAACTAATGACTGTTATCTTCCTTTTCGCGCTTGTAATATCTCTTATGATTTTAGGTGTGCCTATTGCCGTGGCGCTCGGCCTTTCTAGCATCATTTTTCTAACAGCCTTTTCCGACGGATCTTTGAATTCGGTAGCGCAAACTTTATTCTCAGCATTTCAAGGTCACTATACCCTTCTTGCAATTCCATTTTTTATTTTAGCATCAACGTTTATGTCAACGGGTGGTGTTGCTAGGCGCATCATTCGTTTTGCTATTGCCCTAGTTGGGCATTTCCAAGGTGGCTTGGCAATTGCCTCGGTCCTTGCTTGTATGATGTTTGCCGCTTTGTCCGGTTCGTCGCCTGCAACTGTAATAGCGATTGGTTCGATCGTGATCGCGGGCATGCGCGAAGTTGGCTACCCAAAAGATTTTGCTGCGGGTGTTATATGTAATGCCGGAACACTTGGTATACTGATACCCCCATCAATCGTTATGGTCGTTTATGCAGCAGCGACAGAAGTTTCAGTCGGGCGTATGTTCCTAGCAGGAGTTGTGCCGGGCTTGGTCGCGGGCTTTATGTTAATGATAGGTATCTATGTCATTGCTCGATGGAAAAATTTACCAGCACAAGCCTGGGCAGGTTGGGGGGAAATACTAGCATCCGGTCGTGATGCTATTTGGGGGCTGATGTTGATTGTTATCATCCTAGGAGGGATTTATGGTGGCATATTTACACCTACGGAAGCCGCCGCAGTTGCTGCGATTTACGCTTTTTTTATTTCCAATTTTGTTTATCGTGATATGGGACCATTTAGTGATAATGGCAGGCGGGGGGGGGTAATATTAGCCCGTATTATATCTGTATTATGGCACCCGGACACTAAGAAGTCACTCTTTGAGGCTGGAAAGCTAACTATATTGTTGATGTTTATTATAGCCAATGCATTGATCTTGAAGCACGTGCTTACAGAAGAGCGTATACCGCAAATGGTGACTGAAGCAATGCTCAGTGCTGGCTTCGGTCCAATTATGTTCCTAGTCATTGTAAATATAATTTTATTGCTCGGTGGGCAATTTATGGAACCTTCAGGACTTCTTGTAATCGTAGCGCCTTTGGTTTTCCCAATTGCAATAGAATTAGGAATAGATCCTATTCATTTAGGTATCATCATGGTCGTTAACATGGAAATTGGTATGATCACCCCTCCTGTTGGACTTAATTTGTTCGTAACGGCAGGCGTTGCTAAAATGTCAGTCGCTGATGTCGTCAGGGCTGCGTTGCCCTTTGTCGGCATCTTATTTGTTTTCCTGATTATGGTGACTTATATTCCTATTATGTCAACTTGGCTGCCGACCCTATTTATGGGCCCCGAAATTATTACTAAATAATCTAAATAATTTCTCACAGAAAATATGCGGTAATATAATTTACTTTAGAAATAGATTTAAAGAAAATTAATTGTGAATCTGCTCTGCCCTGTTCTTTTTTTGTAAAGAGTTATGTTTTTTCAAACC
>Ga0114994_10002830_pt1 | contig 12711 bp, 7 predicted proteins | sample ArcticOcean_MG_C_9_FD_87043 | JGI IMG/M metagenome (GOLD analysis project Ga0114994, IMG submission 87043) | Marine microbial communities from western Arctic Ocean - ArcticOcean_MG_CB2_152 | ecosystem: Environmental > Aquatic > Marine > Oceanic | place: Arctic Ocean: Canada Basin | collected... | reverse complement strand
TTTTTACACGAGCAAGGACCTTGCGACCCGCAGCAACAGCAGCTGGGTTTTGCTTCGTTTGTTTGGGATTGGGTTTGGGGGAAAGAAGCTCGCGAACTTCGGCTCGGACTCTCTTTTTGTGATCGTATATGTTCTCTTTGTCCTCTGGGATCTTCCAATCTTGTTCAAAACTCCTGGTTTTGCCGTTGAAGAGAGGTGAATTTCTAACAAACTGAGCCATGAGGAAGGATAAACCGACAAAACTGAATTGAATGAATTAGTTTTTGTGCCTGGTGTTCCTTTATGTGGAGATTCAAAAAAGAGATTCAAAATTTCAAACTGAAAAAGTGGAGAAGTTAAATTTAAAGCGGCAACCGTAAGTAGTTCATAAAAATGGTTGTCCTTGTTGCCTTAGCTGCTCTGGTACGAAAGAACTTGTTGATCATGCGTCGAAACCCAATTTCGTCCGTATTCCAAATCCTAGCCCCGACTATGGTTATTGTTGCTCTGCTTGCGATTAAAAACAGCGTTGGCGATGGCACTTACGCTCCCAGTGTGAGTCCAGCGACCAACCCCAGTATTCCTGATATCCCACTGTCTTTTGGCGACTACCTCACCTATGTGCAATCTTCCTCCAGGTGAGTGAGTGAGCGAGCGAAGCAAGACTCGCAAATCAAGGCCGAGCCCACACGCTTGAATGCACTCGCAATCAGGCCGCCAAAAGGTTACAGCACCCACCTCTCCTAATAAACTAAACAATGTTCCGCTCAATTCTTTTGGATCGCTTGTTTCGCTCGTCAATTGTTTTATTCAAAAACCAACTGTGCTTCGTTTGGTTAGGAGATGTCGAGGCGAACCACCTTACTGGGTAATTACAAATTACTCCCCGTTTTCCCCCTTCGTTGTCTGCAATCCAACTTTGTGCCAAGAAGATGGCGAGGATGCCGACAACTATTGCCAAATTTTCCAGCTCGGCATTGCAGCTCTGACAGATTCGCCCGAGCTTCAAAAAGTCGTTGACGAGTTTGCAGATTTCATCACAAGCCGTTACCCCCTGGCATTTTCTCCTCCCCCCTCCCCCAATTTCCCTCCCCTGGTAAAAAGATTCGCGTCCAACGCTGCGATCAACAGCTACATCAGTTCCGAGGTGAGTGAGCGAGCCTTTTTGAAAGAAGAGTGCGAAGCGATAACCCACTCCTAACCCACTCCTAACCCACTCCTGACCCACTCTTGCTCTCGTGCTTCGTTGAAATTGCTCCTCGTCTCGCTCGGCGCAGACCTACACAACCCAATCCCAGCCCCAACTGGGCGGAGCAATCGTTATTTCGACCTCCTCCAAGTCCTCCTTCTCGTACAAGATCCGCGTGAACACTACCTTCTTCTCGGATATCAGCGATATTCCTCGCCCCAATTCTCCAACCACGCCAGACACGCGCACGCTCTTCGATCCCTTTGCGAAGTCTGCCACCAACAAGGCTAGCTGCTTGGTAATTAATGGCGGGCCACTCCTCCCAATAATCAACTCAGGCGAGGGCGGTCAAATTAGCTGTTACGGGATGTACATGCTGAACGGTGCCATAACAATGCAGAGGCTGGTTGACGATTTTGCTCTACACCTACACGCCGGTGACAGCGTTGTGGTTTCGGAGGCTGGCGTTGCATTCGTCAACTACCCGGGTGAGCGAGCAAAGCGAGCGAGCCTTGATGAAGAAGAGAAATATATACGAGCCACTACTAAACACTATCATTATTCTCAATTCTTTGGCTCGCTTCACTCGCTTCCCATGCTCCATAAAAAATGCGCCTCGCTTCGCTCGGCCGCAGCTGCCGATTCAACTGAGCAAGGGTTCTGGGGCCTGATTTCCGACCTTCTGCCCCTTATTTTCGTCATTGCGATGGCCTATCCCATCCTTCGAACGACAAAGATCATCGTCCTGGAGAAGGAGCTCAAGGTGAGTGAGCGAGCGAGCGAGCCTTGTGACAAAAATGTGTTACAGAATAGTGAAGCGACAACCCACTTTTGCTCCCAACACACTTTTGCTCCCAACCCACACAATTCTTGCTCTCGTGCTTCGTTAAAAATGCGCCTCGCTTCATTTTGCTCGGCGCAGCTGAAGGAATTTCTGCTCATCCAGGGAGTAACCAGCTTCGAAGTAGAGGCTGCTTGGTTCATCTCGGTTGGACTCCATTTCGCAGTTATTGCGAGCTGCATGTCCATTCCGGGGTGCTCCTTTTTCAGCAACTCGAGCCCTGCAATAATCATTGTATTTTTCTTCCTTGCGATGTTTGCAACGCTGGCGTACTGCTTCGCCATTTCTTCATTGTTCTTCGTGGCCAAGACGGGAAGCTTGATTGGGCTGCTAATCTACAGCGCCGGGTACTTCCTCCTATTTGCGGTCCCCTTCAACACTGCGAGCTTGACCTCCATGAACCTCGCAAGCCTGCACCCCTTCATGGCAATTTCCTACGGTGCAATGAGCATAGCACTGGCCGAAGAAATTGGAGAAGGAATCAACAGGTGAGTGAGAAAGTGAGCGAGCGAGCATCTAATGTCGACTCTAAAACTAACTTTTTTCTCGGTGCAGCGAGAATTATTCCGTGAGTGGCAACTTGAGCGGCTATAACTTTGGCAATGCGGCCTTTATGCTCGTGGTTGACTTTGTGTACCTCATGGTTTTGTCTTGGTGGTTTGGAAAGGTTCTCGTGGGGGAATATGGAGTGAAAGAGTCGCCCCTGTTCTGCCTCCGGCCCTCGTATTGGTTTCCTAGCCGCTTTGGCCCCGCCTCCACCTCAAACCAGAACCAGACCGAGGAAACTAGTCTCCTTGGTGGTGCCGAAGCTGTGCCTGAATCGCTCTCAATGCAGGACTCAAGCGGCGAGTGCATTACAATAAAAAACCTGCGCCGAGAGTTTGGCCACCAAAAATTGGCAATCGACAACTTGACAATGTCCGTCTACAAAGGCCAAATAACGTGCCTCCTTGGGCATAACGGAGCAGGAAAGTCCACCCTCGTGAACATACTGACAGGCCAGATGCTAGCGACAAGTGGAAAGGCTGTCGTTTGCGGCAAGGAAGTCGGTTCGGAAACGGCAGCGATTCGCCAATTTGTCGGTCTCTGCCCGCAGCACGATACCCTCTGGAGCGATTTAACTGTGCGCGAGCATGTTCAGCTCTTCGCAAGGATCAAGGGGGTTTTTAGGGGGAAGACAGCGGCTGAGGCAAACGATTTTGTCACTGCGAGCATTGAGAGTGTAGCGCTGGGGGGGAAAGTGTCATCCTTGGCCGGGACGCTGAGTGGAGGAATGAAGAGAAAGCTTCACGTTGCCATCGCCTTCTCAGGCGCAAACAAGGTTGTGATTCTTGACGAGCCCACAAGCGGCATGTAAGTTCCTTCCCTCAAATGCAAATTTAATATGTTATATTTGACTTTCACTAACGCTAACTTTCAGGGATCCGTTTTCGCGCCGATTTACGTGGGATGTTATTCGGAGGAATTCTGCCAACAGAATAGTGCTCCTTACCACCCACTTTATGGAGGAAGCTGATCTGCTTGGGGATAGAATTGCCATAATGGCCGAAGGCCAGCTGAGGGTAATCGGCACGTCCCTCTTTCTCAAGCAGCTCTACGGAGTGGGGTACCAGTTGACAATCGAGTGTGGCAGTCCCAGCTCCCACACCACCACAGTTCTAACCGAAACAGTAAACAACCACTGTGCCAACGCGAATCTCCTGTCATCGGTTGGAAAGGAAATTGCGTTCCAGCTTCCCCTCGCCGCTTCGAAGAACTTTTACGACTTGATGACGAGTCTTAACGAGCTGAAACTACAAGCGACCGGCCTAATCACTACCTACGGCGTCTCGGTGACCACTCTCGAAGCTGTGTTCCTCATGGTGGCAAAGGGAGTGCTTCCAAACTCAACAACAGCAGTCCAAACCCCACCTCCTTCCGATTTGCCAACCTCAACTCCCACAACTGTTACGATTCTGGCTGGCAAACCAACCTTTTCGCGTCAGTCCTATGCTCTCCTCACCAAGCGAGCACTTGATATCAAGAGAAACAAACGAACGTGGTGCTGTGGATTTATTTTGCCAATCTTTGTCAACCTTTGTGGGTTTTTCCTCTATCTCTTTGGCGGCCGGGGCCAAAATTTCCCACCCCTCTCCCTTTCCCTTGCTGACCAAAATCCAACCATCCAAGAGTTTGCCAACCCTCTCCTGTTCAACGAGCCGAACTCGGTGTTTGAGTGCCGCCCAGGAAATTGCATCAGTGACGGGGAAAATCTTAATCTAGATTTTGAGGAATTGTTGGTTGTTTGTCAAACGAGATTGAATCTGAGCTTGGAATATTGCGAATCCTTGCTGTCACAGCTCTCGGGAGTCAAAGACGTGAACGCTTGCGGGGCTTTGGCCCTGCCTACTGGTGGAAACTGCACCATCTCCGACTCGAGCGCGAACCTCGGATTGTTCACGCCCTTTGGTGCTAGGTGAGCGAGCGAAGCGAGCCAGCAACACCCTACACTAGTTTGTGACTATCTCGCTTCAAGGCTCGCGCTCGCGCTCGCCAGCAACACCGACAAGCTCGCTTCAAGGCCCGCGCTCGCCAGCAACACCCTAAATTAGTTATGACTAGCTCGCTTCGCTCGCCGGCTAAAATAATCTAACTCACAACTATTTTTGCTCCTTCGCTGTGCGCTGTTTCGTGCTTCGTTGAATATGCGCCTCGCTTTGCTCGGCAGCCTTCCAATTTACCCTGTTGCAGTGGAGTCTGTCAGCGCGACGAGCAATCGATTGGCCAAAAATCTTGACGAGGTTGAGTTCAAGGCTTCTCAGTACGGCTCGATAATCTTCAACAGAGAAAGAGGGAGCACCTACGTCAACGAGAACGGCACAAGTGTTGAGTACGCGGTTGTAACGCTGAACCGATGCTTGGCGGCTGTGGAGGCCGGGTTATTCAGAAATTCGACTCCGTGTGAATTCTACGTCGGGCTCTCCTACTACGTGGCCCTCAACTTCACTGCTCTACACACGTCACTCTTGTATCAGGGGTTGGCCGACGAGCAGCTTGTAAAGGAGGTGAGCATCGGAGCGGAGCGCAAAGCCGCTATCCAGAAGACTACTAATTTCACCCTTTTACTTCGCTCGGCGCAGCATGGAGTCGATGTCGAAGAAAATTTCGAGCTTCTGGTGGAAGTGGACCCGCTTCCGTTCACGAGGAGGCAAGATGATTTAGGTGCTGCGGAACAGAGCTTCACGATCTGGTTTCTGCTCGTTTTCAGCTTCCCCTTCATCATTGGGACGTGCAGTACCTTTGTTGTTCGGGAGAGGGAGACGAAGAGTTTGCTGCTTCAGGTGAGCGAGTTTTATCTCGTTTTTGTGCATAGATTCCACTAATTCAATTCAATCCGCAGAGTGTTTCGGGCGTGTCTCCGTTTGCCTATTGGATGACAACGTATGTATTTGACTTCTGCTGCTACCTTCTCCCCTTCTCCGCGCTTTTGGTGATGCTTTTTGCCTTCGACGTAAAGGCTTTCACAACGACTGCGAACGACGCATTGACTGCAACAATTCTTCTCCTCCTCTTTTTCGGCCCTGCGGCGATAAGCTCCACTTACCTGCTTACCTACTCGTTCAAGTCTCCATCCTCTGCCCAGTACACGACTATATTCGTTAACTTTTTTGTTGGGTTGGTGGGGGCGATGTTGGTCTTCATCCTCTCCCTCGTGAATCCTGAGAAGTTTCTCCAAAGTGTTGATACAATCAGCTTCGTGCTCCGGCTCTTCCCGTCCTTCTGCCTTGCCAGGGGATTGCTTTACATCATCAACATTGAGGGAATTTCCCTTTTTGTCTACGAGGGCAAGAGTTTGACTTGTTTCACGCCCGAGATTATGCTCACCGACCTCATCTTCCTGGCCGTTGAGGGAGTAGTTTACATCGCGTTGGTTATCGGCCTAGCGTACCTCGACAACAAAGTGAGTGACGTCGACTTGTTTGGGGCGCGAAAGAGGAAGCTTAAGAGGTGCGCGGTGCTCGAGGCTGAGCTCGAGCTCGAGATGAGAGAGAGTCCCAACAACCAAATTGAAATTGACGAGGAGGTTATTGCTGAGGAGCGCAAGGTCAACGCCATTGACGTCGACAACGACAACGTCAACGACAACCCCATTGTCACGCGAAACGTGAAAAAAGTTTACAGCGATGGCAAGGTGGCTGTTGCAGGGGTGAGCTTGGCGATCGAGAAGAACGAGATCTTCGGGTTGTTGGGAGTCAACGGAGCCGGCAAGACGTCTTTCATCGGCTTGCTGTGTGGCGAGTTTAAGGTAGCGAGCGAAGCGAGCCTTGTGACAGAAGAATGCGAAAAAAATGAGAATGAGAAGCTACGTACGAAATTGTTATTCTTGGCTACATCCACTACGAACTAACCTTCTCGACTATTTTTTGCTCGCTCGCTGCTCTCGTGCTTCGTTAAAAATGCGCCTCGCTTCGCTCGGCGCAGCCCTCCGAAGGTGACGTCTTCATCAACGGCTTGAACCTCAACAAGAGCAAGAATTTGGTCAGGTGCCGTCGAGAGCTCGGATTTTGCCCCCAATTCGATGCGCACTTTGACAAAATGACCGGGCGGGAGCACGTGCGGATGTACGCCAATTTGAAGGGGCTCGAGGCTGAGCACTTGGAAGAAATAGTGAGTTCAAAGTTGGCACAGTGTGGCTTGAATGAAGCGGACTCTGACAAAATTTCGAGCGAGTACAGCGGGGGCATGCGAAGGAAGTTGAGCGTGGCAATCGCCACGGTGGCGAATCCTCCCGTTGTGGTGCTGGATGAGCCTTCCACTGGAATGGACCCCGTGAGCAGGAGGGAAATGTGGGATTTGGTGAAACGTTTGAGCGAGAAGGGCGACACGTGCATACTCTTAACAACGCACAGTATGGAGGTGAGTGAGCGAACGAACGAACGAACGAGCGGAAATATATAAATAACTAACAAAATTTCCACTTCGCAGGAGTGCGAGTCGCTCAGCAACAGAATTGGCATAATGAAGGCTGGCAAGCTCAAGTGCATCGGATCATCGCAGGGGCTAAAATCCCGTTATGGAGAAGGTTTTGAGGTGGCGTTAACACTGGCAATTGATTTTGGAGAGGAGCTGCTGGTTATCGCCAAACGCGATGTGTTGGCAGAGCTCCAAGGGGACGAGGACGGGGATAGGGACGGGGACGGGGAGGAGAGGGCGGACCATGGAAGCACCACTCTGAACGAATGTTTGGCCTTGGTGAGCAAACTGGGAGGCGAGAAAATGAGAAAGCAACTCAGCGTGAACAGCGCTCTGCACCAGCGTCTGTTGCACAGCGAAAACTTGTTGATAAATGACGAAGACCTCATGAGCGAAATTTCCCTCTTCGTGGCAATCGAGAGGCACGTGGAGTCGGTACACGTCTGGTTTGAATCAAATTTCTCCATGAATGTCGTTGAGCGCAATAACACACAGCTCCGGTACCATATTGTGGAGGCTGACGATATTCAACTCAAGGATATATTCGGCAAAATTGAGGAATGCAAGGAAGATTTGGGTGTCGGGGAATACGCTGTGAGCCAAACCACGTTGGAGGCGATTTTCAACAAATTCGCAAAGGACGGAGACGAGGAAGAGAGTTGAATTCTACAGATAAAAATGATTTGTTTTAAGGCTATTTCTCTCATCTAGAGTTCAAAATTTTCACACCGCTCCGTCCCCCTCCCCCTCCTGCGGCAGACCCAAGTAGCCCAAGCTCTTGCTCCTTGGCAATCCAAATTCCAATTCCTTCCTTTTCCCCCCGCCTTCAAAAAGATCCACAAATTGAATGTTCGGCCTTTCCTTCTTCCTCCCCTTTTTCATTTTCGTGCTACTGTTATAGATCGCCCCCCCCCCCTCCTTTCCCCTCCTGGGGCTGCAGCTCCCGTCCGAACTATTATTCATTTCGAAATCGCCGTTGAAGTCGCTCCCCAAGCTAACATGCCGAACGTGCCGGTTTTTCTTCCCTGGTCCCGGTTCTCTTTTTCTACTTTGGGGGGGTGGTAAAGCGCGGCTCCTGGTGTACATTTGATGGTGAAACTTGCTGGTAGTGGGTGAGGGGTGAAGCTTGATGCCGAAGAAATTCATTAACCGGATGCACAGGTTGGTGAGGATTATGCCAATGATTGGCCCGGGAATTATCAGGAGGAGGTTGTTGTAGTACGTCTGGGGGGATTTTACGCCCGCGAGGAGAACGCCCAACACCCAGCAAGCGGAGCAGAGGGTAGCAAAAATTGTCGTGAAGCTGAGTTTTGGTGGCGTGTGTTGGTTTGTTGCGCCTATGACATGCAAACTACGGAAACTCACCTCCATCGATAGGATCTGTTGTTGGAGTGGCTGTTGTGAAGGAAATATGAATTGAGGGAGCCAAGAAGACCGCCAATCAGTACGCCGTAGAAGAATGTTAGGCAGAGGATGCCCTTTAGCTGTGAAGTGTCCATCAGAGCTTCGTTTTAAATGGGGTGAGGTGATTGCAGTGAAGTAGGGGCTCAAAATCACATTTAGTTGGTTATTGGAATTGGGAAGAAGTGAGGCTAACGTGTTACTTATTGTCGGGCTTCAAGTGTTCAACACTTAGTATGCGAATTTAGAATGTTTAGCACTTCAGCTCTTCAATGTGTCAATGTATGCAAATAAATAGGTGCCAGGAATTAATTTTAGAACATGGATGAGGTGAGAGAAGAGAAGAAAAATCTTAAAGCTTAACCCAACCAACCCAACCCAACCCAACCCAACCCAACCCAACCCAACCCAACCCAACCCAACACCCAACCCAACATTATTAGCTATTATGCTCCTCTTTACTCTCTTACAGCTCTTTCTAGTGCACTCCTTGAATCAAACCTGCTTCATTTTTATAGACATGAGCACCACAACAGGCTATTCGTATTTGAATCTTCAAGAAGTTCAGGCACTAAAATCTAATAATAGTGTAATAGTGGCCTCTGGAGCCTCATTTTCGGGCGCGCACAGTTCTGGTTTATACGGGGCAGCAAAGTGCATCGATGGTGACGTTATAGGTAGCTCCAGTTTTTGCCACTCTTCAACAAGTTCTAGTGCCTGGTTACGGATCGATTACGATGCGACAACGACATTGTTGGACCACATAAACTCTGTCAAAATCTACAACCGGCAAGACTGTTGCAAAACCCGTATACGGGGGGCAACGGTGCACATTGGGTGTAGCTCTGGTTCGCCGCCAACATCAGCAGCCACTGCAGCCGAGCACAGGTAGTGTTTTGCGGAATATTGTGCTCAAAGTTAACTCTTACCTAACCCTTTCTCTCTTGCTCGTTCCAGCTATATTACTGCTACTCCATTTTCCTCAACACAGAATAGCTACACAATATCCGCCAACTTCTGCTCGTCAAACTGCCCCCCTGGAGAAGGCTGCGATATGGGCTCGGGCACCTGCACACCTTGCGGGCTCAGCTTCTTCAGCGACGAGGACAGTAAGGGGCCATGTATGGCGTGCCCACTCCACTCGGAGACCACCTCCACCGGTTCAACATCAGTGGACCAGTGCAACTGCAGCCGAGGCAGCTACGCCTCCACCTCCACGTCCACCTGCACCGCCTGTTCGATCGGCTTCACCACCTCCGCCACCGGAGCGTCAACAATCGACCAGTGTGTCGTTCCCATAATAGGGATGGTGCTAGTTAGCGGGGAGGGGAGGTGCGCGGTGGAGGGGAACTGCTGTTCGAATAATTTGGCGGGCTCGATCTACGGAAACAACGAGGACTGTATCTTCCGCCTCAATGGAATCAGCGGGATCCTGGTGTTTGAGCAGTTTCAAACAGAGAGCGTCAGTTACGACTATCTGACGATCAATGGAGTTAGGTACGGTGGATCCACGGCCCCAACTGGACTTTTAGGAGCAGTTGCGAGTGAGATCAGTTGGCATACTGACAGCAGCGTTGCTCGGCAAGGATTCAAGGTCTGCATTATTGGTTGCGTTAACAATTGCCAAGCTGGGAGTGGATGCTCATTTTCGTCCTCGTCAGCCAGTTGCGCGGTCTGTCCTGTCGGAAAATGGAGCAGCATGGACGATAAGTCTGAGTGCTTAGAGTGTGAGAATGGTTTCACCACAGCAAATGCTGGCTCGACCTCAGCCTCGGCTTGCAGCGTATGCAACACGTACTTGATCGGAGGCGGCACTAGCTGCGGGGTTCTCTGCACAACGTCGGGGATCGCGACTTGCTTCGCCGAGGCTGCAAATTCGGACGAATTAGCTCTGTCGGCGGGCACTTTGACTTCAACCGACGGAATAAATTCGTGGTCGCGCTTGACACTGATGAACAAGTGGTTAACGATTTCATGTAGCATTGGCCAAGTTTGCACCTGGAAAGGAGCGAGCAACGATGGCGTGGTATACGTTAAAAACAACGGTGGTGCCACTACACTCGCTCACATCATCATTAGAGACGGCCACGAAAATTTCGGGGCTGGCCTGCGCGTGCAAAACTCAATTTGCATTGCAATCGTGTTGACGTTTATTAATAATCGTGGATTTCGAGGTGGTGCGGTTAACGTTGACAGCGGAACAGCACATTTTATTGGTTGCTCGTTCGAGTCAAACACCGCGACGAGCAGTGGAGCCGATATTTATCGCCACAGAGGTACCGTGACAATTGCAGGATGTCCTGTGGGTTTTACTGAAACTCCGGGGGCTGCACTGAGTAACTACGGCTCCTCAATCACCGGTTCAGCGTATGCGTATCACTGCGAGTTGGGAACAATAACCCCTTCTTCCGCCCCCTCCTCGGCACCTTCCTCATCCCCGACGTCTCTCCCCACCTCCGTTCCCACCAGTTTTCCCTCAAGCTCACCCACATCCACACCCTCAAACTCCCCCTCGTCAACCCCCTCAAGTTCACCAACGTCCGCCCCAACGATACGAATCTGTCAGCCTGGTGAATTCCTTCTAGATGGCACAAATTGCGCAACTTGCCCCGACGACAACAAAATTACAACAACAGCAAACCAACTCTCAGCGTGCTCAACGTGCGCGGGCTCACTCACAGCGAGCAGGGACAAGAGCTACTGCGGGCCCTGTGAGGGCGGATTCGGCCACACAGTTAATCACACAGTTTGCGTGCCTTGCACTGCGGGAGAATTTTCCCAGGTCACAACTTTTGGGCATACATTCTCACTGCGAAATTGCACAGTTTGCCCAAGAGGTCATTTTCAGGAAGACCCACAGTCTTCTAACTGCAAACCTTGCCCAGCAGGGAAGTATATTGATAACGAGGGAAGTATTTCAATTTTGGACTGTATGTCGTGTCAGGTGAGCGAGCGAAGCGAGCGAGCCTTGATGAAGACGAGCATACTCGCGATGGATCCCGCGAAATAGCTGCAGACGGCCACATCATCCACTATTGAACTAACCCACTTAATTCTTTTGACTCGCTTCATTCGTTTTGCTCTTGCTTCATTAAAAATGCGCCTTGCTTCGCTCGGCGCAGAGCGGCAAATATGAGGCTGAAACAGGACAAGCTACGTGCAGTGGACACTGTCCAGAAGGTGAAAGAGCAGGAGCATATGTAATTGGTGGAGCCACCACAGAAGATTCGCTGGCTTGCAATTCCTGTTTATGCAGCATTGGACAAACATGCGTTCCCAACTCGGACGAATGCACGCCGTGTGGATCGGGTAAATACACCGCCACCGTTGGAGCAGAATCGTGTACTCCCTGCGCATCCGGAAAATGGAGGTGCGCGAGCGAAGCGAGCGAGCCTTGATGAAGACTCAAGCGATGAATCCCGCGAAATGGCTACAGACATAATGGCTACATCCACTACTAAACTAAACTAACCCACTCAATTCTTTTGGCTCGCTCGCCTCCCCCCTGCTCCATTAAAATGCGCCTCGCTTCGCTCGGCGCAGCGGCCCTATGAGCGCGGCGTGCCAAGTTTGCGAGTCTGGCCAAATTCCAAACGCGGAGCAAACTGCCTGCCAGAACTGCCTTCCGTCCCAGTACTCCATTGCTGGAGAAGTGCAATGCAGATTGTGTAACAGCATCGATGGGGAAGTGAGTACAAACCCTGGCAGCTCGAAATGCGAATTTTGCGGGCCAGGGTTTAGATCGGACAGCACCAGCAACTCGTGTGTCAAGTGCTTGAAGTCTACCTACAGTAACGGCGGTTCAGATTCTTGCATGCCGTGCAACGACAACGAAATTTCACCAAATCAAGCAAAATTTTGCACACCGTGCGACCCAGGAACTGTCCCAACAGCCGAGGGCAACGAATGTAGAAATTGCCCGGCGGGCACCCACGCACCGTTCGGCTCGTCGAATTGCTTGGCTTGCAATTTGCCAGGCGAGTTCTCGGCAGTCAAAGCCCCTTTTTGTAGCAAAGCCCTGCCGGGCAGCGAACCGAACCTACAGCGAACTGAAAGTAGCCCATGCCCGGCAGGGTCGAAGAGCGAAAGCGGGCTAAATTGCACAATCTGTGACGGACCTGGAGAGTTTTCTCCTGAAGGCGCTTCAGTCTGCTCCAAGGCTCTTCCAGGCTCCCGTCCCAATCAACAGAGAACGGGACCGCAGTTTTGCCCAGCGGGGACGAAGAGCGAGAGCGGGGAAGAGTGCGCGGTGTGCAGTGGAGGAGGCGAGTATTCGCACGAGGGAGCCTCCAGCTGCAACACTGCTCTGCCAGGCTCCTTCGTGAACAGCTTGAAAACAGACACCACG
>Ga0114994_10002829_pt1 | contig 12714 bp, 13 predicted proteins | sample ArcticOcean_MG_C_9_FD_87043 | JGI IMG/M metagenome (GOLD analysis project Ga0114994, IMG submission 87043) | Marine microbial communities from western Arctic Ocean - ArcticOcean_MG_CB2_152 | ecosystem: Environmental > Aquatic > Marine > Oceanic | place: Arctic Ocean: Canada Basin | collected... | reverse complement strand
CCAATAAACAGGCAGTGGCTCGGAACATTTTCCTCATCAACCAGTGCATGGAAGGCACTCAGGTTTTTTCCCTCTGGGCATCACTATTCTCCCTCGCCGCTCAGAACAAAATGCCCGGCACTGGCAAAGTTTTCCACAAACTGATCGGTGACATCACCTTCCGCCTTAGCCTATTTGATCAGCTGCTGCAAGAAATGGTCAGCGAGAACCCAGACATTTGGACCTCCGCTTTTAAAGATGAACTCACCGGCTACATGGTTGATGCCGTTCGCTTGGAAAAAGAACTCATCGCCGCACTTCCCGTCGCCGATGCCGGGCTCGATCCAGAAGCACTGGGCATCTACATCGAATACCTCTCCGATGAACGCCTCGCCGCCTGTAACCTACCTCGCCAGTATCATCACGCCTCCAGCCCATTTCCATGGCTCGATGAGAAACTTCATCTCGCATCAAGTCACACCGCCGCCATTGCCTCGTCCACCCTGGATAACTCATTCGACGACGACGACTTATAAGCCGCTAAGAATTCACTATTCACTATTCACTATTCACCATTCACCATTCACCATTCACCATTCAATATTCTGATGACTTCCGCTACTCTCGATAAGCACTCCATCCCCGTTGACGCCGATAAGGCTGAGCAGATTCTTGCTCAAAAAAGGGTCCTCGGTGGCCAGCCTATTCAAGGATTTGGTCTCGCCCCATTAAAATACCCATGGGCCTACGAGATTTACTCGAATATGCGCGCCAACCACTGGGAGCCGGAGGACATCCCAATGCAGAAAGACGTCGAGCAATGGCGCTCCGATGAAATTTCCGACGTCGAGCGCTGGATCATCAAGATGGGTATCGGCTACTTCTCAGCAGCCGAGGGCATCGTCGGCGATAACATGATTCACGTCATCTGTGAGTTTGTCTGCGCCCCTGAGCTTGAGCTGGTATTCCGTCGTCACGCCCATGAGGAAAACATCCACGCGGATTCTCTCGTCTACATGGTTTCCTCCCTCGGACTAAACCCCCACGAATGTGAGGCGATTTTCGAAGGTGTGCAGACGGTTCAGGAAAAAACCGATTTCGTCGTCGCAAACTCCCGCTCGCTTCGCCGCGATATGGACATGTCGCTGACCGAAAACAAACAAGCGCTCGCACGTAATATCTTTATCTTCGGTCAGTGCATGGAAGGCACCCAGTTCTACGGCCTGTTCGGGATGATCCTTAGCCTCTACCGTCAGAATAAGTTCCCCGGCATCGGCCAGATGTTCCGCTACACTCTACGTGACGAATCCAATCACATCGAGCTCCTGCGCAACCTGCTCGGAGACATCGTTGCCGAGAATCCTGAGATCTGGACAGACGACTTCAAAGAGGAACTCCGCCAGACCATGGCCGAAGCCATCAAGTTGGAGAAAAACTTCATCCGCGATTGTCTTCCTGTTACCGCCGTCGGCCTCAACATCGAAGACTTCCACCAGTATATTGATCACATCGCCGACCGTCGTCTCGTTTCCTGCGGACTCGATCCACTTGTCGGTAATACCAAAAACCCCTTCCCATGGCTCGCCGAAATGATCGACATCAAGAAGGAACAAAACTTCTTCGAAGGCCGCGTCACCGAATACCAAAAATCCACCGCCCTCGGTAACATCGACGACGATGATCTGTAACGCTCCGCTAAAGCTCCAAAGTAGGGTAAGTTTACAACTTGCCGACAACCCAAGGAATAATCAACCCCTGCAAAAATTCGCCAGATTCGCGGTCAAGCGCCGCAGGTAACAATCCAAGCTCTCTCTCTCTCTCATATATATAATACTCGATCAGCTAACACTGATCACCCCATTCCACCTGTTTCCAAACCCTCAGCCTTAATTCCTGCTCATAATGTACCGCTCCATATCACTCGAAGAAGACCTCGCACTAAAAAAAGTCATCACTGACCGTGCCTCCGCACCTAGCACTGAAAACGCTGGTTTTACTAACCGTTTCGACTGGCGTGCCGTCCTCGGTGAAACTTCCGCCGACCGCGTTCCACAGATCTTTATCACCCGCGGCACCGACGAAGAGGAACTCTCCCTCGCCAAAGTCGCCGACACCATCGGTAGTGCCCTCACTGACTTGTTAGTTTCCCGTCAGGAAAAGGACGATAAGATTTTCAACGACGAGAACCGCACCTTCGTTTCCAATGTCGCCAACAACGTTGCCAACTCCCTCACTGAGCAGGTGCAGGAAGGTGGCCAGCTTCGCCTCACCCGCAATGACCTCTACCTCCTCATCGAAAAAGCGCTGATCGAAAACGACGCCCACGATGTTGCCAAGTCCCTCGTCTTCTCCCGCTCACTTGAGAAAAACGGCGAAGTCATCGTCTCTGAGGAGCCACAGACTATGCCCGTCCGCCTGATCCGCCGCAACGGCAACGTCGTTCCATGGAGCCAGACCAAGATTGAAATCGCTGTCCGTAAGGCATTCCTTTCCATCAAAGAAGACCCCGAGGCCGCCGTCCGCGTTTCCAACGCTGTCACCGAAGCCATCCGCACCGGCGACTCCGCTTTCGCTCACATCGAGAACGTCCAGGATCTTGCCCAGGAGGAACTCATGCGCCAAGGTTACTTCAAAGCAGCCGAAGCCTACATCCTCTACCGCGCCCAACGCGCCCAGATGCGCCTCGATGAACTTCCTGTCGAAGACCCGAACCAAGAGTCCATGGTGGTTGTCACCGATGACGATGGCACCACAGAATTCTGGGACGGCACTGAACTGAAAAAACGGATCACCTTCGCCTCCATCGGCCTCGAGCTCTGCCTTGACGAGCAGGAAATCGAACAAGAACTCCGCCGATCAATCGGTGCTGAAATCACCCGTGAGGACCTCAAGTCCACCATCGTTCTCAATGCCAAGTCACTCATCGAACGCGATGCCGACTTCGCCAAATTCGCCGGCCGCGTCCTGCTCTCCTACATCTATGAGGAAGTGCTCGACTGGAACATCCTCACCGATGGTATCCGTAAGCTGAAGATCGCCCACAAGGAGCGCTTTAAGAAATACCTCGCTCACGGAATTAAGATCAAACGCATCTCACCCGAAGTCGTCGCTCAGTATGACATTAACAAACTCGCCGACGCCCTCGACCCCACAGCCGACCTCGACTTCGACTACCTCGGAGTCCAGACCCTCTACGATCGTTACCTCATCGTCGATAAAACAGGCGACAAGCAACGCCGTCTCGAGACACCCCAGTTCTTCTGGATGCGTGTTGCCATGGGACTCTTCCGTGCCGAAAAGGAAAACCGTGAGGACTGGGCCATCCGCCTATACTCCCTCTACAAAGGTCGCCGCTTCTGCTCCTCCACACCCACTCTCTTTAACTCCGGAACACTCCACTCCCAGCTCTCCTCCTGCTACCTCTACAAGGTTGATGACTCCATCGAGTCCATCATGCAGCGCGGTATCGCCGAAAACGCTTACCTCAGTAAATGGGCCGGCGGTCTCGGTGGATCATGGACCGCAGTTCGTGGAACAGGCGGCTACATCCAGGGCACCAACGGTGAGTCCCAGGGTATCATCCCATTCCTCAAACTTCACAACGACCAACTCGTCGCCGTCAACCAAGGTGGCAAACGCCGTGGTTCCGGTTGTGCCTACCTTGAGACCTGGCACAACGACATTGAAGACTTCCTCGAGCTTCGTAAAAACACCGGAGACGAACGTCGCCGCTGTCACGACATGAACACAGCCAACTGGATTCCTGACCTCTTCATGAAGCGGATGGAAGCCCGTCAGGACTGGTCACTCTTCCGCACCAATGAGGCACCCGATCTTCACGACCTCTACGGCAAAGCCTTCGAGCTCCGCTACGCAGAATACGAGGCCATGGCTGCCGAAGGAAAAATCTGGACCCGCAAAGTCCCAGCCATCGAACTCTGGAAAGGTATGCTGAAGATGATCTTTGAAACCGGTCACCCGTGGATCACTTTCAAAGACCCCTGCAACCTGCGTTCACCTCAGGACCACTGCGGCGTCATCCACTCATCGAACCTCTGCACTGAGATCACTCTCAACACATGCGAAGAAGAGACTGCCGTTTGTAACCTCGGATCTGTTGTGCTCGATACCCACATCACCCAAGACGGATCACTCGATCACGATATGCTTAAGGAGACGATCACCGTCGCCATCCGGGCCCTCGATAACGTTATCGATATTAACTTCTACCCGACCGAAGCCGCCAAGACAGCCAACAGCCGTCACCGCCCAATCGGAATGGGAGTCATGGGACTCCAGAACGCACTGTATAAGAAGGGCCTCTCCTTCGCATCCGATGCCGCCGTCGAATTCAACGATGAGTTTATGGAAGCCATCGCCTACTATGCTTACAACGCTTCCAGCGATCTAGCAGCCGAGTCCGGCACCTACTCCAGCTATAAAGGCTCCAAGTGGGACCGCGGCATCCTGCCACAGGACACCGTCGATAGCCTCGAAGACGAACGCGGCGTCAAGATTGATGTGCCACGCGGCTCTAAGATGGACTGGACTCACCTCCGTGAGAAAATCGCCGAGCACGGCATGCGCAACTCCAATGTGTTAGCCATCGCCCCGACAGCGACCATCTCAAACATCATGGGAACCACCCCATGTATTGAGCCGAATTACAAGAACCTCTACGTGAAGTCTAACCTCTCCGGCGACTTCATCGTCCTCAACCGTCAGCTCGTCCGCGACCTGAAGAAAGAAGGTCTCTGGAATCAGGACATGCTTGACCAGCTCAAGTATTTTGATGGTGAGCTTAGCGACATCGAAGACATCCCGGACGCACTCAAAGAGAAACACAAGACCGTCTTCGGAGTCGGCTACGATGCCATCATCGACGCCGCTGCTAGACGCCAGAAGTGGATCGATCAGAGCCAATCCGTGAACCTCTTCCTCGCCGAGCCCGACATGAAGACCCTGTCTCACATGTATCGCCGCGCCTGGCACACCGGCCTCAAAACCACCTACTACCTCCGCACCCTCCAAGCCTCTAACATCGAGAAATCAACCGTCGATATTAAGCAAAGCGGACAGAAAAAGGAATACACCAAAGCCGAAGTTCAGGCCTGCTCGATTGATGCGATGATCAATGGCGGTGAATGTGAAGCCTGCCAATAAGGCTAGCTTGCCGTGCCCTCCGAAGCCTTGGCGTAGGAGGGTCAGTAAAAAGATTTAGTTGTTTGTTTCATTTGTTAGCCCTCCTTCTCGTCATGAGTTGGGGGGTTTTTCTTTACAATGTGTGCCAGAATAGGCAAAGCTAACATGAGAAACTGGAGTTGTGCTAGCTTAGGAAAGCTGGCTGATCACACGAAGTGAGTAAATTGGTTATTGCTAAAACTCTGACTGTTATTCTTACAATAAATCATACAATTTTCGAAAGCGTGACCCCATTGAAAAGGATCTTCAATGGATCGTGTTATATGGTGATAATGGATCTGGAAAATCTACGATTTGCAATATAAAATCTAACATCCACTCAACAGAATCCCCAAAATACTGAACCTATGAAAATATCCCCTACTTTTAAACTTCTCCTCATCACTACGGTAGTTGCCGCCATGGCTTGCTTCACGGTATCTGCAGAGATCGCGCAGCCGGGCAAAGTTCTCGATATCACTGCCAAAAATTGCAAGAGAATCGAAGTAAGTAATTCATACGCAGGCCCTCGAAGCACGGTGATATTCTATACCTTCAAGGATCGGAATGCCATTCTCAGCGTGCACATCGATAACAAGAACAAGGACTTCCCTGTTTCGGCAAAGATCTACACATTTGCCGGGGATGTTACCCAAACAGGTCTGGAGAGATGGATAAACAACCAACACTCCGATGGCCTGTTCCCAGATGTTCCGAAGCCTTTGAAAACTCACAAGGTCCCGGCGGCCTCATGTAAGGCGACCTCCAATAAGCTAATCGATACAACCGGGAAAGGAAAGTGGAAGCATAAAAATTTTTCCGTCGCTTTTCAGCTAAAAGGTGTCCCCGCTATAGAGGGCATCACGGTCAAGGACCTCACCGACAAGGCAAAGGTACACGTGAAAAAAGGGTAGGATTCCCTGAAAGATCAAGGGGTCGGGAAGGAATGGCACTTAGATAAGCCTGTTCAGACTAGATGCCATTATTCTCCTGAAAGGAGGAGGGAATCCAGCCCATGGCTTCAGCTATGGGAAGCTGGAGTTGCCGATCTGTAGCGTCCTGAAAGGCCGCGGGAAAGTTTGGAATGACACTTGATTCAAGCGAGTCCTGGGAGGCTTTATTTTGAAAAAAGTGTTGGTGAGACTTGACGGTTTTCGGATTAGGTGAGTACAAGGAGTAGATATGAGTTTTACAGAAAATACAGAGTTTGGAGATGATATTGAGATTTTGTTAAGTGAGCTTGAGGCTGCTAGTGAGGATCGTGCTTTGACGCGAGGAGAGCGAGCTGTGATCGATGTGGTGGATGCAATTCGTTTGATTGAAGGAGGTGAGGGTTTGCATGAGTTTTGGCAAAGTGATTTAAATCATTCTCAAATAATGAATTCGTTTGATGTCATAGGGACGGAGCGGATGGTGGATGCCATTAAGGCGGGTCAGTGGTGTGAGACCCGGCTTGAGGATCGAAGTCTCTATACGGAGACTGAAGCTGACTATTTGAGTGAGCTTGAGGAGGAAATGTATGAGGCAATTACGGAGGTGCCTGATATTTTGGTGGAGTTTGTTGAAGATGGGATGGGGGAAGAATAGTTTTTAGAGGTCATCGAACGGAACGGAGTCACGGAAAGAAAAAGGGGTACAAAAAGGGGGGACGCGGAAAATGGGTCAAAAATAAACTTTTTGCCATCGTGGGCCAGCTCGTGGGGCTCTGCTTTCAATGGGATAGAGTCGAATGGCACTGACTTAAGGGCCACTGTCGTCTTCCTTAAATGGATGATCCCTTATTCATCAGACCTGTTTGAACCCCAAAGGGGAGGCCTAACGTAGCCCATGGCAACGCCTTGGGAAGAATCTTGAGGGCATCCCCGATCAAACCTAGGGCGTTGCACCAGGCTATGATATGCCGCCCGCTTTGGGGCTAAAAATGACGATACACGCCCTTAAGTCAGTACCATTCGGCTCAGTTGGCTCAGACCACACTGCGCTCAGAAATTGGTAAACTTGAACTCGATAAAACTTTCGAGGAGCGAGACACCATCAACGCCAATGTCATTAATGCCCTCGATAAGGCATCTGAACCTTGGGGTTTAAAAATAACGCGTTATGAAATAGCTAACATCACCCCACCGAAGTCGGTGAAAGATGCCCTGGAAAAGCAGATGCGTGCTGAGCTCAACATAGAAGATCGCGTAGGAACAACAACAGATTAGTCGACCCTTTACTGGAGGGTTGGCGCAACGAGCGGTAGGGTCGTGTGTGGGCCCTGCCGTTTATTTTTTAGATGGTAACTTGTGAGCCGATTGCATTGAATCCGCTCATGAACGAAGTAGAGAAGGCCGCTTGTGATTGGAATCAACGCTACCTAGATGGCGATACACCATGGGACAAGGGGCTGGCCTCTCCTGCGCTTGAGGAAATCATCGCAGATGGGCACATTCCGGTTGGGTCTGATGTATTAATTCCTGGTTGTGGCTATGGTCATGATGTCCGAGTCATCGCTGAAACGGGATGCGTGGCGGTCGGGATGGATATTTCTGAATCTGCCGTGGCCGGCGCGAAACTGGAACACAAAGGAACAGCTGCGATGTTTGAATGGGGTGACCTCTTCGACCCCTCACTCGCTGAGAAAAAATGTTATGACATCATCTGGGAGCATACCTGCTTTTGTGCGATTTTACCTGAGCAGCGTGATGCGTATGTTGAGGCCGTTCATCGTTTATTAAAGCCACACGGAGTATTGATAGCGGTATTTTTTGCCTTTGGAGATGATGAAAAAGGCCCTCCATTTAAAACGAATATCGATACCCTACACCGGCACTTTGAAAAATATTTCACCCTCGAATGGGAACGTAGACCTAAACGATTTTTCCCAACTCGAGAAGGTCAGGAATGGTTGATGTGCTGGTCTCGAAAATAGTTCCGATTTAGGAAATATTTGGGATACACATTGAGTATCCGCTCGGCTTGGTATAGCGTGCTGGTTTTACCTGTGAATGGATACCTTTCTACTCTCATACTGGCTGCATGGCTAACCAGTTGTTATCATCACGCTCCCATGCCCGGACCTGTGGGTGCAAGGGGAGCTAGGGGGGGGAGGCGCTTGATGATTATGTAGGCACGGATGATGTGGCTAGGTTCGAATTGGTGGCGAGCTATGAAACGGAAGATGGAAACCTTAATGAGGTGATCAACAAGATCAAGGAGGGCGACCTTGTTGCCTTGTGGATGACCAAGGAGCAAACAATGCGCGGTTTTCTCAATGTAAGACTCAGCGCTTTCGCCTATGTCGTGTTAGAATACGGCCACCTCGGCATAGCCGTGTAGGTTCCTGGACGGGAACCTCCTATCCGACTCTATTCAAGCTTGCCGAAAATTGGTTCGTGTTTAAGTGGAGGGCTGGATGATTTGAAGGATAAGAACTTTAGAATATTTTGGCTAGATCGTTGGGATGAAATGAGCGCTGATCGACTGCGTGAATTTGTCCGTATTGCTCGGAAAAGATCGAGGAAGGTATTTGGCTATGATTACTTGGCCGCAGGAGGCGTATGGAGCAATCATCTTGAGCCGCGATATCCTGATTAGATCGTTGGAGGCTACATGTGCTCGACGTCCGTAGCCGCCGCACTGCACTACGCTGGGCTTGATTTGAAAAAAGTAGGGCCATGCGCGGCCTTTCAGATCGTTGGGCCCAAAAGGGTGTTTACGAGCGAAGGTCGGAGCATGGATCAATGAGAACACCTGTTTCGCGATTAATTTAAGCATCGTTGCAACTCGTTCATTCATAGTGTAAAGTCCTACCAATCCTGTGATTCGCAACCTTCTATTACTCACACTGACAGCCTTATTAGCAAGTTGCCATACCTGTGTGCGCTGTAATTTGGGGGCTCCACGATGGATCAAGCCTACCGAGGCTGAGCTTACAGCTTGTAACGTGCCCACAGGGAAGCGTGCCAAGTTTGATATCATTGCAAGTTACACGAAGGGAGCGGGAAACTTTGAAGCTGTCCGCAAAACCATTCAGGTGGGTGATCTGGTCGCAGTTCGGATGACCGAAAAGGAAAAACGGGATGGTGTGAAACACGGTAGCGTCAAAGCGGTAAGCTATATGGTGATGAAATACGCTCATATGGCTATCGTTGTCAAAGACCCGAAAGACCCCAAGGTATTATGCCTCTACACCAGCCAGGGGGCTAGGGGTCCTAACATCGAGGATGGCCTTGATGAACTTGAGCTCCATACCATCGATATTTACCGACTTGATCGTTGGAAGCAGCTCGACATGGTTAGGTTGAACGAATTTGTTGTAACCTCACTGAAAAAGAAGAATAAAATCTTCGGCTACAACTTCATTGGCATGGTGGGTATCTGGAGCAATTATCTTGAACCTAAGAGCCCCAAGGATATTGGTGATGACTACTTGTGTTCTACGGCCGTAGCCGCAGCGTTGCATTACGCGGGGCTAGATCTTGATGCCGTACGTTGCTGTGAGGCCTTTAACATGATCAGCCCATTGCGAGTGGTTACCAGCACCGGGCGGATGATGGTGCCTGAGAAAATGATGGTTGATGAGAGAAAGGTTCTTTACTCCGAGCTCTAGGGATCTGTGTAGAAATGGGGTCTGTGTAGAATTGCGCAATAGACGCGTCCTAGTTAATCCCCATCAGGTGCGGCATAGTTCGCAGTCCAGTAGTTGCCGGTTCTAGCAAGGCCAACACGAGTGAATTTTTATTCATCATGTTGGTTTTGTGTCCCTTACTGTCCCACCACCTCTGGAAAACTCTCTGGGCGTTATGCGCCATGGCGAGGTTTTCAGAGGAATGTGATGATGGATAGCCGTGGCGTTCCATCCGTAAGTGGAAACGTGTTCCGTCTCGTCCTTTGTGGGCTAAGTAGTTATACTTAGCCATCAAATCAGAGTGATCCTTCGCGGCCAGCGTGAGTCGCGGATCAATGGTCAGCTGTGGGAGGCGCTTCTTTTTCCTCGCCCCATTCATCAACCTTAGCAGATCAGACGTGCCGTCATTGGGCAATGCCTGGAGAGGCTGGATCTGTTGGGCGGTCTCCTGTTTTGAAAAAGATCCGCAGGAGCATACAAGGGCACACAGAGTGCCCACTGCAATCTTTCTAAGAGTGTTTCTAAAAGTTGAACGCAGTATCAGGCTTTGGCTTTTCTGACGGCTGCGAATTTCTTGAACAGGAAGAACAGACCTACACCTGCGAGAATCAGCAAGGGCACACCGATGAGTGGGCGATAGAATATCCACGCGACGGCGATGGTGATTAATGATAGTGGCGCGGCCAGAAGGAAGGCGACGATACCCGTGCCGATTCCAACGATATCGCCGGCGATAGGAAGAACATCAGCCACCACAGAGAGGGGTTTGAATAACAAGCTGAAGCCGATAAACATGACCACGAATCCGACTACCCGCAGAATCCAAGTAAGCATTTTGTTACTCTCTTGCGCACTGGTAAACATTGCGTCAGCTGTGTGCTTTCCCATGTGCAGCATGTTAATTGTCGTTCCCGAGCCCCCAGTAAAGGGGCTGAAGCTTTGTCCGCTTTGTTTGGCAACCACACTGACGTCGGTAGACATGGCGGCCTGGAAGGATACTCTGACATCACCCACCACAGGAGAGGCTGCGTTATCGCCGATGTAATATTGGCCATTGTTGAACTGCACCTTACGTCCGTCGATGGGAGTCATTTCCGCTTGCGGTTTCTGAGCGGAGAAAGCGGCAAAATTATCAATTTGGCCGATCAGTTCGCTGCTTAAAGTGAATCCGCCAACGGTAATAGGTGAAGCCGACCACGACTGCGAACTGAGTGACGACGATGGGTTGGAGTGCCCGCTGGGTTTCTTGAATTTTCCGGAGTCGATTCTGTCTTCTGCCCAGATTGTTTCGTAGCTGTAGGTGGTGGTTTTTTCCTCTGATCCACCAAGTTTTTTCTTTTTGGAAGTTTCTGTATTTTCCTTCCACTGATACATCTCCACGGTGCGCTTTAGTTTGAGTGCCTCGGCAGTGACACCGAACTGGCTATCCGAGAGTGATCCCTTAGCGGTCGCCATCCCACTGATGTGGACAAGCTTGCCATCGTTAGCGTTATCGACTGCGGCCGCATCAGCGGATACACACTCTTTTGCGCCCTGATCAAGATCCTTACGTGTTTTGACAGCTCGCCCCTCGTTCCAGAATAAAACAGGGAACGCGATGATGATCATGATCATACCCACGAGGATACCTTTGATGGAATTTCCAATCCGACTAAACCAGCCGGTGGATGTAGTTTCAGTGAAGCTATCAGACATGCGGGCACACTGAACTGTGATGCCGAGGGTTGGCAAGCGTAAAATCCTGCCCTGCTCTAGGAAGGTTTTCTGAAAATAGCGATGTGGCGATCGACCGATTTTTCTGGAGCATCGGTCAGTATTCTAGAGCTTTGATTTCGCTCGGAGCAAACAAGCTCGGCACCGAGTCCCTGAATGGCGTCGAGTGCGAGCCGGTGTTCTCGATCGAAGTAGGATGTGATGACTAACAGCCCTTCTTCGTTGAGGCGGTGAAGTGCTTCATCGTAGATTTTTGTCCACGTCGTATCACCATTCCAGAAATTCTGATGACGCATAAAGGCGACGTCGAATTGGTTGTCTAACTGATTGATGTCTTTGAGTTTAGATGCGTCCTGCACCAGGAAATCCGTCGCCGCATTCTCGGGCATCATTTTCCATCGTTCCTTGGCTTCTCCTATTTCTCGATCCCTAATATCTAAACCGGTCAGGTGTATGTTATTCGCACCTTTACCAAACACATCCGCCAGCACTTGAGTCTCATCCGCCCTGCCACATGCCAGATTGAGTAATTGGACAGATTTCTCAGAAGACAGTTTTGATGCCACGCCCGATTTTTTCAGGGTCTCATCGAGGAACTGCTTGAGTCGGACAAGATCCTTGTCGGTATGTGGATTGGCGAATGATGAACTCATTTCCATGGGATCTAGATGGTTGTTGGCGATATGACAACTAAAGAAAGATTCAAGTGCGACTTGAAACAATTCTGAGCAGTGTTCGTATATGAGGTAATGAAACGATTGATTAAACAATTTTTCACCGCCTGTGTGGTCGGAGCACTCACCGGAGCACTCACCGGAGCACTCACGGTACCTACCCTGCATGCAGATGACAAGACAGGCGACAAAGGAGAGTGGCTCCAGTTATTTAACGGCAAGGATCTCACTGGCTGGACACCTAAGTTCAAGGGGCAGGATCTTGGTGTGAACTATAAAAACACCTTCCTCGTGAAAGACGGCTTACTCACGGTGAGCTATGATAACTATGAAAAGTGGGTGGGGGACTTCGGTCACCTCTTCTTTAAGGATGAATTTTCGCACTACATCCTGCGCGCCGAGTATCGTTTTATTGGTGAGCAGGTAAAAGGTGGCCCCGGCTGGGCGTTCCGTAACAACGGGCTCATGATCCATGGTCAAACAGCTGCCAGCATGAAGAAAGACCAGGATTTTCCCAATTCTATTGAAGTTCAGCTTCTTGGTGGCCATCCCAAT
>Ga0114994_10002828_pt1 | contig 12715 bp, 11 predicted proteins | sample ArcticOcean_MG_C_9_FD_87043 | JGI IMG/M metagenome (GOLD analysis project Ga0114994, IMG submission 87043) | Marine microbial communities from western Arctic Ocean - ArcticOcean_MG_CB2_152 | ecosystem: Environmental > Aquatic > Marine > Oceanic | place: Arctic Ocean: Canada Basin | collected... | reverse complement strand
TAATAGTAATAGGTTTAAGTTGTACGAACTGTACAGGCATATCCATATTGTTTACTTGGAATATCTTGTGCAATACTTTTAATATTTGATTTTGGAAGCCAACAATTACTGTGTTAAGATAAAAATTACTAGCTGCGTTTAGCTCGTCTGCATTGCTTGAGAACCCATTAGCACTATCCAAGCCCATAAGTGTCTTAGAAGTCACCCTATGCCCACTGAGGATGTTGCTAGTCAATAGTTCTTGGAGTGCTAAAAATTGTTTGTCCAAATCTGAAGGACTAATAGATGTTATTTCAGGTACTCTTGTCTTGTCATCTGAGAACGTCAAAACGAATTTTCCTGCATTTTTTTCTGATGTAAATTTAGCTTCTAAACTTTGTTCTATCTGTCTTCTTTCTTCTGCTGTCGGTATACCGTTCGCAAAGGATATCATAAAGCTTCCCGTGAATCCGTTAGATATATTATTGAGGTGAAACTCAGAAACTTTAGAATCGATTAAAGCCCAGTTATTACAACTAACATAATCAGGAGTAAAATAAGAATTCATATTAGGACTATAAAGCCCTGTATACAATATTTGATTTGGTGAAGTTCTATCATTGACATTAAAGGCAGGAACTCTATAAGGCTTGTTACTTCTTGTATTTGACCAATCTCCTGATACATAGTAGCCGTTTGTTTTTCCAAATTCATCAGGACGTTCACATCTAATTTTTTCAACTGGTATGTGATAGACTTCAGCGATTTGAGTCCTGTCTTTTGACCATACTATGTTAAGAGCAAATGCTCCTTGAAGTTTAAAGTCAAATGCTACCTTTTTTAATACCTCGTGAAGCGTTTCGTTGCCATTAGCATTATTCATAAAGTTTTGTAGCTTTACTCTTGCTTCTTCATCTCTATCGTCTTCATCTGTTATAACTAAGTCTTCAGCACTAATCATTTCAGCAGTAGCATTCACGATTGCAGCCGTTATAGAACTTGAGTAGTAAAGGTCAATTAAAAACTGAGGGTAAAGGTTTCTCCACTCTCCATTAGCGTCGCCGTACTCAATGTAATCTTTACCTCTTACTTCTTGCACTATCGGTGCTGTACTTGTGCTTAAATCTACTGAAATTATTTTGTCCATTTTAATTTTTTATTGTCCGTAATAAATTGTATTAGTACCTGAAGGTTCAGGGTGTTGAGTGTATTGTACTTGCTCTGTTCCTGCTTTTTCCGTTAAGTTAAGTATTCCTTTAGTTACTATTCCCTGAACTACTCCATTTGTGTCAGCTACAGGAAGTACATCTGTTTCAGTAGCAGGTGCTGTAGGTAAAGCCACTACAACCGTTCCTATCCAACTTACTTCATACACTTCATACTTCCAATGTCCTGCGGGTAAAAGTTTTATAGTACCATTATAAATGTTAGGATTTATATTGTAAGTAAAGTTCATTTTTGTATATCTTGGTAAAATACCTAAAGTCAATATAGGGTAAGCATAAGCAATAGAACCATCAAGGTCATTTATAAACTTTATTAAAAACCTAATCTGTGTAGACGCTACTGACGTATCTATTCTATTATCTTCTGTGCTTATGTTAGCTGATATGTTTGTTTCAGTAATTGCTTGTATCATACTATATAATAGAAAAAGTCTGTTTCTGTTTGGTTAATAAAGGAAAAAGGCTGCCAAAGCAACCTTAATCCCATAGTGAACGCTAGATTGCTCTATATACAGACGAACTGCACCACCCTCACTAAGTGTAAAAAAAGGGTAACCGTTAAGCTACCCTCTTTAAAATATATAAAAGAATACTAATTAAGATGTAGTAGGGAAAGTTGCTGCTTCATTGATAAATCCACTTTGGTCCCAAGGGACTGCAGTGTAATCTTCTAAGAAGGCAAAAGGAATAGGCTCTAATCCATCAAATGTAAGAGTGTATCCGTTACGGTCACCAAAACTAGCTCCGCTATCCATAGTACCTGCGTTAAGTTCCATTCCGTTAGACATTCCTAATGCAATAAATACATTATGTCCGTTAGTTAATTGTTGATTTAATTCTGCAAAAATTCTTACCTTACTTTTTGCTAAGAGCTTAATTTCGTTTTGGTCTTCTTTGGTAAGTTTATTAAGCATAATATTTACAGTTGGAGTCATAAAAATAGTTCCGTTTTCTCTACTACCTGTAATTGTATCTGTAATACTAGCTACGCCAAGAGGCATAACATACTCATATATAGTAGTAGCGTTCCAATCAATTGCGTCAATTTCTAAAGGATGTGTTGCGTCATAAGTATAAGAAACATCTTCATCAAATACAGAGAAAAATACTTTTTTTACCCCGCCCGAAATTCTATTGCAGTCGAGTCCCCTACCTTTTGTAAGTGCTGTACAAGCCATTTTATTGTTTTTTTTTAGGTTAAGGGAGTGAGAGCTTTTACACCCTCACTTCCGTTTTATTTATTTATTATGATACAAGAACGATATCAGCACCAACTCCTGTCTGAGTTCCTGCACTGTAACGAGCTACCATTCTCATATTGTCACTTCCGTCTAACGTGCTCATATCCAACAAGTTAATACGTGTAGCGTCACTTAAAAGGTCAGTTCCGAAAAACATATTTGACTTCTCAGCTATAACAACTGCAGCATTTTGTAAGCCATTAACTACAGCTACTTTGATTCCATTAAACATTGGTACGTATTCACCTTGCATATTGTAAGCGTTTAAGTAACCTAAAGCTGAAATTGCTTGAACATATAATTGGTAATTCTTTTGGTTTAAGTAGATATGTAAATCTTCTTTTCCAATAACTGCTGCAGGTACTGCATCTAATCCTGCTTGAATGTCAGCAATAATAGTTCCAACTACTGGAGCTACACCTGCACCTCCTGTTAAAACTGCTTGCACAACTGTTGCGTCAGTACCTCCTCTTAACCATCCATTTGCTGCACCTGTGAATCCTAGAAAATCTCCACCTGCATTAGCATCACCTGCCCAAATAGAATTCTCTGTTGCTTGTCCGATAATATCTCCCATATAAGAAATTACATAGTCATCAAAAGATGCTGGAGGTGGAGCGCCTGCTCCTGCTCTCATTTGTAACGCTTCCCAAGAATCTAAAAGAGTAGCCTTGCATAAATCAAGATTGATTTGAAGATTAACAGGCTCTAATACCTTCTCAGTTAAAGCAAGTGTTCCTGCTCCTGTAAAGTCACACGTTGCTGCTGCGATAGGTGAAACTGTTGCATCCATCTTTTGGATGTTAGATTTGAACTTGATATTTTCTATTGAAGTTAAATAGTCAAGTGATACTGCTTGTTTTAGAGCTGCACTGATGTAGAAACCAGCTGCCTTGCCCGAAAAGTTTGATGTTGTAGTAAACGCCATTTTTTTGTTTTTTTAGTTATTAATTATATAAGTTATGTAAAAACTTCTCGTTCTTACTCATTTTTGAATAGTCTAATTTAGATACAGATTTTTTCTCTGAACTAAATTTGTTTGTGTCTAAAGGAGCTGATGCAGGCTGTGCTGCTAGTTCAGTCTTTAGTCTTTCGTTTTCAGCTTTTAATTCTTCTACTGAGAATTCAACTACTTCTTTTGTAGTTATAGTTTTAGGATTAGTAGAAGGCTCTGTTACTTCTTCAGCCATTTCTTCAACATCATCATCTCCGCCTTCTTTATCTCTTTTAAGGTCAGCTACAGCGTCTTCTAAGTTCTGGATTCTTTTCTCCATTCCCTGCCAGTCGGCAACGTCTGCTTCTTTTCCATCATCTTCAGCCATTTCTTCTTCAACTACTTCTTCTTCAGTTTCAGACTCAATTACTTCAGCAACAATACCTTCTTCCTCAACTCTGAAAGATACTCCTGTATCAGTCTTGTAAGTTCCGACAGGCAATAAAATTGTAGTTCCATCCTCAACAAGAACAGATACGTCAACTCCTGCTTCTAATTCCTCAGCTGTTGAAACGAAAATAGTACTTCCATCTTCTGATTTTGACTGCCAAGCCAATTTCATCTTAGCATCTAAGCCAAGTGCTACCAATATTTGATTCTTTAAATCCATAGTTTAATTTTTAGGTTCTATATATAATAGAAAGTTTGGTTACTTGTTTGATTTTGTGATAATTTCGTTAAGTGCTTTAAGTATTTCTTCATTAGTTGGTTCTGCTTTTTGCATCTCTTGATACCTTGAAGTGAAATAACCTTCAATACTCAGACCCTTAATATCCCCTGATTTCACCTTTTCCCATAGCTCATCATTCGTTATGGACATTTTAACCATCCAAGTTCCTTTTTTTAATTTAAAGCCGTAAAGATTAGCCTTATCCATTTTAGGGTCTTCTATAATCCAAGACTCAACTGTTAGAACTCCTGATACTCTATCTTGGTGTTGATAAGTAGCTTTGTGGTGGTTGTTATTTTTTAAGAAGCTATAAGCACAATTCTTAACTGTATCTTTACTAAAATAAACATAGTAGTCAGAATCTGTTTCAGCATCATATCTATAGATATTCTTATCAGGAATTAAAGCAGGAGAAATAATTTCTCTTTTATCTTTATCTATCTTAGCTAAAGTTAAATTGTTTTTAGCCTTACTCATAAAGATTAGATTTTCTTCAATTGCAGGAGCTGAAACTAAAGAAATGCAATCAATAGCTAGTTCTTCATTTTCTCCAATTATTAGCTCAACTATAGAAGTAGTCTTTTCTTCTTCATAGTAGTCTTTATTAGCTTCTTCACATTCAGCAACTGAGTCGTAAGTACAGCTTCCTGTCTTTCCCCATTTGTATTTTCCGTTTTCACATTTTTCGCAAGGCATAGTAAAGTCTTTTTTATATAATAGATTATTTGTTGTTCTGTTTGATTTATATTGTAGCTCTTCTTCTAATATTGGCTAATTGGTTTTGACTGTTTGTCATTGAATCGGTTAAAACGTATGCTTCTAAAGGTTCAGGTGCTACACCTCCTGATATATCAAAAGCTCCTGACATCATTTGAGGTGCAGGTGTTTGTGGAACTGCTCCTGCTGATGAACCTCCTCCTCCTCCTCCTCCTGCCTTACCACCGCTTAATATCTTTTGTATTTGTATAGCACTAAAAGCACCTGCTAATCCTGCTTGTATAAATGGATATGCAGGCATAACTGTAGTGATAGGGGACTTAGAAGCTGTTGTAAATGCATTTTGAACACCCTCTACTCCTGATATTGTAGCTTGTGCTACAGCAGCACCCTTTGCTATTTCTGTTCCTTCCCCTGCTATTGCTGAAATTAAACTTAAACCACTTTGAGCCATACCTACCTTTGCGTCTCTAACTGCCTTATCCCTATCTTTTTCTTCTTTTGCTAATCTTTCAACCTTCTTCTCCCAAGCGTCAGCTTGTGCCATTTGTGAATCATATAAATCTTCCCTAGCTTTCTTTTCATCTTCAATTTCTTTTAATCTATCTAAAGCATCTTGCTTTTCTTGTGCCCTCACTTCATTAAGAGCTGTTGTGATTTGAGTTTGTAATAACCTTTGACTTCTTAGTTTTTTGGTATCTAAGTTAATAAGTTCTGCTTGAAGTTGTGCAAGTTTGTCTTTATCCTCAATAGTATTCTTTCCCTGCTCCATTTCTAATTTCTGAGCATCAACTAGGATTTGTTTTGATTTTATTTCTTTTGCAGTTATTCCTTCTTCTATTGCTTGTGCTTTTCTTAATAAGGCTATTCTTTCTGTTGCATTATTTTTTTCTCTATCTTCCGCTTGAAGCCTTATGTCGTTTATTTTCCTATTTGCTTTTGCTCTTTCAACTTTTAATTCTCTATCAATATGATGAGCCTTTTGTCTTGCCTTAGTAATTTCCACAAGTGCATCTACTTCTTTTTTAGTTTCATCTACAAAATCTTTTACTGCTTCCTTTGTTTTTGAAATTATATTTTTAGCAGCTCCTATGGGGTCACTAAAGAATTTGACTATTCCATTTCCTAAAGCTTTTAGAGCCTTCATAGGGCTTGTAACTGCATCTATTATCGTTTCACCTAAACTTGCAAATAAATCTAATACTTGACTTGTAACAGCTCCAATAGCAGCCATTATTTTTTGGAATTTCTCTTGACCTGCTTCTGACCTTTTAAAAGATTGTATTAAAGCCATTACTGCAATTACTAAAGCTCCTATACCTGTAGATATTATTCCTGCCTTAATAGTGCCGAACATAGACTTAGCTGCAGGAATTACTTTACTGAATCCTTTTTTAATACCATTTAAAGAAACACCCATAAACTTAAAGTTACCAATAGCACCTTCAGTTTCTTTGTTGTTTTCTTTTTGTGCTTCCTTATGTTTCTTTACTTCTTGAGTTGCTTCTTTTTGTTCTTGCTTTAAAGATTTTAAGCCATTCTTTTCGTCTTTTAATTCAGCAGTAGTTTCTCTTATTTTATCATTGAGCTTATCCATACCTGCAACCCAAGCCCCTTTGGGAATAGCGTCTTGTTTAGCTTTTAGTTTTATCAACTCTTTTTCTTGAGCAATAATAAACTTAGTTTGTAAATTTATTTCTTCATTTACTTGTTCTAAAGATTTTTTATATTCCTTAGTGTCTTTAGTAACATCTCCGATATTTGTTTTTATATCTAATACTAATACATCTTCTGCCATAATTTTATTTTTATATTGTCGTTATAAAGTTACCCCTGTTTTTAATTGTGTTAATTGAATATCACAAACCCATTCTACTGTCATATTAGTTGCTCCTTTTACCGCTATATAAAAATCAGTTCCTGAAACTTTTGCTGTTGGATTCCATCCTGTAGTTGTTCCTGAAGTCTTAATAACATCCCTTTCTCTTTGAATACTTAATACTCCTGATTTGTTAATTACAACACCTCTTTCAATAGCTGAATGATAGTCGCCTACTGCTCCTGAACCACTTGTACCCCCAACTCTAACAGCTAGACAGCTTGCGTGAAAATACACAATAGTATTATCAGGGACTACAAAATAACTTCCTGCTGTATTGTTTAAGTTACTTGCTTGCTGAGAAGCACTAGTAGTTTGTTTCCCGTACATTAAATGAATGCTTTGTCTTTCACCTAAATTGTCATCAGAAGCATTACCCCCTAAGACAATAGAGCTAGTAGCTGTAGCTTCTGCTAAAGTACCATAGACGTTAGCATTGTTTACTGCGTTTGCTATTTCGTTTTGGTTTCCTACTATAATGTTATTTCTTGAGAACCCTTTCACAGTATTATTTTCACCCATTACTAAGGTGTTGTTAGTACCTGTTTCTGTTGAGTTTCCTGTGCCGAAAGTCTTATTGTTCTCATTTGCAACTCCTCTATTTAGATTTGTATTGTATCTAAAAGTAGAACAAGTTCCTGAAACTTTATTGTATGTATATCCGTAAGATTCACATTGTAATTGATTAGGAGTAAGTTCATTTGTTCCGTCAGTAAAGGTTACAACCCCAAGTCCTGAAATTGATAAAGGTTTTACAGTAAATCCTGTTATATATGGTATTGTAGTTATTTTAGACATTATGGTATAAGTATAAATTCAACTGTTGCTAAGTCGTTAGGTTTGTAGTCTATCTTGTTTACCCTAAAAATTCTGTTCTTGAGAAATATTTTATCATTGAACTTGAACAAATTAATATCAGCAGGACTTAAATTTACTTTGATAGTCATAATTCTAGTATTCGGATTGTAAAGTTCAGAATAGTAAGGAAGCCAATATAAGTTAAATAAGTTATTTACTGTTGAAACTTGACTTCCAAGTAATTGACATTCTCCAAAGTGAAAGTCCTTTGCTCCTGAAATTGCTAATCCTACATCTATTAAATGACTAAACTGCAAGAAGTTAGCTTGGTTTTCTGAAGACAAACCATTTTGAGCAGGAATATAGTAAGTTGTACCTGTAGGTTTTATTCCATTGTTATACATAATTCTAGGACTGTTATCAAAGCCTTCCCAAACACCATCACCACCATTAGCATAAACTGCAGGTGTTATAAAACCAGAAAACTGAGGCATTAAAGGCTTGACTACTGTAGCTGCAAAAGGTTCTGCTACTATTTCATCTTCACCAACTAAAATATTAAATTCATTTCCTGCATTAAACTTCTTACTTCCGTATAAATGACCTCCTACTAAATTCTTATACTGATTAAATGAATAATCGTCATCATCTTCAACAAACTTGAATATAGTTTTTTTATTCAAATCAGCTAAAGGTGTAAGTTTCATTTCTGATACGTCAATCTTTTCTGTCCAATCGTGTTGTATTCCTCTATTAGCTAAAGTATTCCCTGCTGTTGCTATTGGTATAAAGACATCTGAATAAGGCTCTATTAGAATATTGTTAGGATTATCTTCATCTACTAAAGTTACTAAGTTAAACATTGTAAGCAAACCTTTTAAAAAATCCCATTGCCCTGTTTCTCCTCTTAGTGTTTGAAGGAAAGTGTTTGTTGTAAATGCGTCTGACGAAGTTGTAATAAGGGTAAGACCTGATTGAGAACCTCCTTGAAAATCAAGAAATTTAAGTGTGGCTGTTGCTGCTGTATCTGACTTAAATTCAGGAGTTAAAGTATCTCCTATATTCATTATTTGGGTAAAAGAACCTGATGTATTACTTACTGTATTTCCTTGTCCTGATAAGGGTGTTGTATTAATATATGATGTAACACCCCCTAAAACTAACTTCCATCTATGTTCAGCAGACCAACTTACAGCCCCTGAGAAAGTTTCATATACATAGGAATACGATATATTATAAGTTTGGTTATTATCTACAGCTGTATAAACCCCTCCACTATATCCTATATTAGTTGAAAAATCATTATCATTTGTTAGTATTGTTGCATATGAAGTTGTGGCTGTTTGGTCTGCGTCTAAAGCTCCTTCTCCACTATCGTCAATAGAAAAGGGATTATTATCAGCACCCCAATTAAAGTCCATATATAACTTTTTAAAGTCATCTGTATCAAAGAACTCACTTTCATAAGTAAAAGGAGTTGCTTCAAATATTCTATCTATTATGTACTTGATATTTATAAAAGGTCTGAAAACTGATTCTAATGTAAGTAGTTCAGGGTTTCCAATTGTTGCGAAAGTTCCTGTTGAACCTCCTACTGCAATCTGATGTGTCCAATCTACAAAAGGGTATCTTAACGTAGTGTAAGTATCTCTGAACCCTGATGTACTTGGATTTGTATAAGTTATACTAGCGTCTGGACTATCATTCCAACTATATTTTATTTGTGTCTTGTTGTAATCGTGGTCTAGTTCTGTAAAATCTAAATCTCTGAAAGCTCTATCCCCTAAAACGTCAGCTAAAGCTACTACTTCTGAATAAAGGTTTACATTGTAACTTGTTTCTCCTTCCTTATCCGTTACATCTAACATTCTTAAATATCCTTCAAATAGAATAAATCCGTCTTGCTTTAAAACGCATTTTGTCTTTTTATAAGGATTGAATATTACTCCGTCATCACTTCTTGTTATATCAAATATATTATCAAAAATTCTATTGTTTCTTTTTGTTGCAGGAAGATTAAAAGCCTTAGAATAAGACTGTACTTTTTCTGCTACATTTTTAAAGTCATCAACACTAAGACTTAAAGGAATGTCTTCATCTTCATATAGGTCGCAAAGAACTTGACCATTATCTAAAACATTAGTAGCTCCTGAAGGTATTGCACCAATAACAGGTTGTATTGAAATATCTGTAATTGTAGCTGTATCGATTATAGTATTATAGTAAACAATCATTACAGTACTATCTGTAGATTGAGCAGTAAAATTCAATGTTACTTGTGTAGTATTTGCTGAAGAATTTCCTATTGCATAGATTGTCGTTCCGTTTGCTATTTTAGTAAGAATAAGTCCTGTAGTAGCTGCACTAAGATTTATAGTAATAGTGTATTGCGCACCTATTGTTAAATTAGAAAGCTTTTGATAAATTCCTGACCTACTTCCTGTTGCTCCTGCTGTAGTTTTTAAAACTAAATTCCCTGAAACTACTGAAGGGTAATCAGGTGTTCCTGCTGTGTTATTTCTGAATCTGTACCAAGTATTGTAAATAGTAGGAGGTGCATTTGTAAGCGTATCTACATAAGGAACACTTAAACTACTTGTATAAGTTCCTGTAGTATCTAAATTATTAAAGTTAATACCATTAACAAGAAATTCAGTTGGCGAACTTGAAATTTCATTGTAACCTCCGTCATAGCTCTGTGGATATACTATTAGTTGTACGCTCATTATACTGACTGTGTTCTTAATGTTTTACTCTTTTCAACTTCAAAAGTGTATTGCATAAGTTTATCGTTTGCTACAGTCTTTTTAGTGTAGCTTGAAGTTGTTAGCCTAACAGGTATTACATAATTATTTAAAGCTGAATTTACTGTATCGTCTTGGAAGCCTTCTAAGATATATACTTCAGGACTATTTATAAGTTCTTGAAACCATTCTGATTCTGATTCGCTAACAAAGTCTGTGTTCATCTTAATCTTTTCAGTTGCGTTTACTCTGAAGGCTTTTTTACCTCCCTTGAAACTATCTATTCTGTAAGCCGATTCATTCCAAGTTCCTTCAAGTTGTTGGTATGTACTTCCTTTAGTTGATATTGTCTTAGTAGACTTCATATTGAATGTATAGTAATCCCAAGCACCCCACTGATTTAACCAAGTTAGCCTAATAGGTTCGTAACCTTTTAATGTCGGACAGTTAAGGTTTATTGTATAAATTTCTGATAGCACTCCTGAATCACCAAGTGCGGCCACTTCATAATAACCTCCTTGAATTGTTCCTGCTGTTACAAATCCTGCAAACATTGTACTACTACCTTGTAAATTAGCAGGGAAACAGCCAAAGTATAATAACAAGGCTTGTATACTAGCTTGAGGGTAAACAAAACCACCATTAGCTACTAAATTTTCAATATCTTCTGTGCCTAAAAATGCACCTGAAGAACTGTAATAGTTTATTTCAATATGCGTAAAACCTGAAAGATTAGAAGCTGAATAAGCATTTAACATTAACATCCCTACTGTTCCGTAATCTTCTAAGTTAGCGTATTGAGTTGTAGGTGCATTAGTTAAGAATTTCTTAGTTGCACCATCTAATAAAAAATGAGAATACAAGTCATATCCAAAATTTACTCCTGATAAAAGTAATTCATCCGTATATTTTAAGTAGCCATTAAAAATAATACTTAACCCTGCAATCACTTCAGAATTAGTAACTAGGTTTCCTGAAGCGTCTACATATTCAACCATAAACTTAACATTGAACCAACGCATTGTATTTATGTTCCCTGAATACTTATCTATCAGGTGCATTGGAACGTTTGTGTCTGATGTATTAACTACTGTTTTATATGCGCTTCCCTTTCTTGCTAAATTATCTGCCTTAACAAAACTTTCAATAATAGGTCTGAAGTCAAACATTCCAACCCCTGCATTATTTGGAGTAGTCTTGAAAGTACCTACTAAGTCATCTGAAGTAGCTGGGTTAGGAGGAATCCCTGAGCTGATGCGAACCTCTGCAATAAACTTCACATTTGTGAAAGAAGAAACTACTGAAGAATTAGAAACTGTATAAATTATTTCTTGACCTACAGGTAAAACTTTATCAAAAGTTCCCGGATTAGATAGTGGTTGCTGTTCTATTAGTGTTGCCATTTATTTTATTTTGGGTTGTAAAATGTTGTTATATAACTTCTTATGTCTAGTGTTAATATTTTAAGCAAATCTTTTTCTAATTTTTTAAATTCTAATCCTAAAGGTTTCTGAAAGAAACTAAGACTATTTATTCCTTCCCTTTTTATTTTTCTACTTATTAAATATGCAAACCCTGAAACGAATTGCCCTGTGTCCTTAGACCTACCCTTTTTAATTCCGTGTCCTTTTATTCCCTTCTTTTTAATCCATTTAGATAGAATATCAATAGGAGGTCCTTTAGTTGTATATCCTTTTCCTGGACTTGATTTCTTTTTACCATCATAATTAATATAAGATTGCTTTGTCTTATTACCTGAAACTCCTTTATCTAAAAACTCTCCGTACTGTTGCATATAGAATTTAGTAGAAAACCCCCCTTCTTCTTTTGTTACTTTAAATCGTATTGAATCACCTAAGGCTGTATTACCTTTAGATTTCTCTAAAAGTTCTTTAGAGTCCTTTACAACTTGTTTCCCAAAGCTGTTCAAGTACCTTTCTATATTGGCTGTGTCCACTATTCTACTCCTACGAATACTTCAACTCTAGCTGTAACTGCTGTTGTTGGTTGTACTTGTAAAGAAGCTAAGTTTAACATAGTTCCAAAAGTAGGTGCGCCAACTTCTCCTAAAGCAATTACATCACCTGAATAAAGAACGTGAGAACCTCCTGCTCTTACAGTTACAGTATAACTTGAAGTAGTAGTCTGAACTGCTAGCTCAATGTCTACAGCTGTTTCTAAGTTTGTTACTCTTACGTATTTAGTTCGGTCTACGTCAATAGCTCCTGCTGAAGTTGAAGGTAATGTGTCAAATACCGCTACAGTAGTTACTACACTTGCTGTACAAGTTACTATCCTTTCAAATACATCATTGATTCCTGTTGTTGTTACTGAGTTTACTGACCCCCTTAAACTTCCGTTTAAAGTGACCGTTTCGCTAATTGTTGTTACTAAGTCTGCCATAATTTTATAAGTTTATTGTTATTTTAAATTTTTTCCATCCTATTTGTATTGTCATTCTCCATAT
>Ga0114994_10002825_pt1 | contig 12719 bp, 18 predicted proteins | sample ArcticOcean_MG_C_9_FD_87043 | JGI IMG/M metagenome (GOLD analysis project Ga0114994, IMG submission 87043) | Marine microbial communities from western Arctic Ocean - ArcticOcean_MG_CB2_152 | ecosystem: Environmental > Aquatic > Marine > Oceanic | place: Arctic Ocean: Canada Basin | collected... | reverse complement strand
GTCTATATACATATCGCACATTTATCATTTATATTGAAGCATTTGAGACAAACAAAATGTGAACATTTTCTGAACTTGACACATGTTGTATTTTCAAAACAATGTGGACATTTATCATTACTGAATTCAAGTACTTCATTATTGAATCTCCAGAAACATGGACTGCACACCTTTAGACCTGGTTTCATCATTTTGTGACACACCTCATAGTTTGGACAGTTCATATAATTTAAAGGACGATCACACCTTTAAACTCATATTGTAGGAATAAATTCCCATTTAAGGGTAGTACAAATCTTTTTCCATATTTGATCCTGTGTATATAATTTACTCTTAGACTTGAGAAGAGGAAAATATTGAAGGTATTCATCTTGGTCTAAGAGTTCACAAAACTTATAAAGTACGTAAGAGTAGCTCAAAAAGTTTTTCCTATCTATTGGACAATTATCGTCAAACGGTTTTTGTATATCTTTGAACATGATACGTAATCTCTCTTCTAATTCTTGTGGCATATTTGGCGCTTTAATACCATTCAGAATATTTGTGATATATGGCACATGTTCATAATATTTATTGAGTCTCAATTTTTTTAAAAGAGCTCTAATCTTTGTATGTGTAATTTCATCCAACTTTTTGATCTTAATTTTTTTGAGTTCTGTTCTCAATTGATCCATTACTTCTTGGGGTATTGAAGTCATCTCTTGTGCTTGAAATTGACTCAACCATTCATTGAAATGATTTTCTCGTTTGTAACTGTAATTGACAATCTTTTCGGAGGTCTCTTGTTCTTCTCTGTATGTCAATTCTTCACTTATAAGTACAGCCAATACTAAACCACATTCATCACATACTAATTCACTTGTAACTTGTACATGAATTATATTACTGTATGAACATACCGGGCATTCACTTAAGTTAGTATATTCACTTGCCCTAGGGAGATTTTGTTTTTCCACTTGAATGAGATATTCATAAAATATATCTTTCCTCTTTAGGCCAACCGTTTCTTTCACATTAAATATATTATCCGTGTTCGTTTCTTCATCCGGTATATCAGCATATTGATTCATATACGGCATACATTTGATAAGGTAATCAGACATCTCACTTTCATATAATTTTTTATTAGTAGGATCGGTGTCTATGAGGTGTCTCCAATGTTCAACTTTGTTTTTATACCTACTTAAAAAGTTACCTTCCATTATACTTAACCATGTTGTTCAAACTTTTAAGTACTATTTTCCATTTTTATAAAATGTTAACAACTCCACGTGATTATAGTATTATATCAGAGGAATTGGAGTATAAAATTGACCATGAAATGAAATATAAGATTGAAGATGACTTTTGGGAACATGAAAGTAAAGATTGGGATGATGGTGTATTACATGAGTATCATTGTTATGTTACGAATAAACCTTTCAGAAATACAATCGTTCCCCAAAATGTGTATAATGTCATTCTTCGTGTAAAATACAACTATGGTGGACGGGTTTACAAAGCCATCACACAGGATATTAACTTTGTACCTGGGAAATGCGAACAGGACAATATGATATTCAGTATCCCGCTCCGTCATGCATGGATCGTGGATCACGATGATAAACCACAATTAGACATCACGGAGAAGGTCAAGAGGTACGCCGGGCCTAGAAATGACTTTCACGGCCAGAACGTCAAATTACAAGATTTTTTATATTATACCCTAAAAACTTTAGAGACCCGTTTTCCTAAAATAATGCTCACAAACTCCCTGGGTATGAAGAAAATTGTTCTAACCACTGAGGATTGTACAACTGATCTACGTATTCCATAATTACAACATATCATCACAAACCTTGGTTGCGAGATAGAACTTAACTTCACCAAGGTTTGCTACATTATACTTTAGAATTAGAAACCTATTTCCTTCTTCCTGCATAATTTGCACAGACGAACACATACTCGTCGCCTTTGTAAATATATTCAGATACTTCAGACTGTAAAGACCCTTCATCTCCTGACTACTTTCAGGACACTCAATACACGTCTCCTGATTCGCAAAATCTCCTTCACAACGAAGTTTCAATTCTTTACCAAGTCGTGTGATTTCAATTTCACTTCCAATGTTTGACATATCTCTACATAATCTCTGAAAATCTGCAGATTGTAGAATCGTATTACTGGTCATTGTAACGTCAGGAACTTCAATACGACTCTCATTGATATCTAGAAGTTTAAGTTGAAATTTGGTACTTGTCTTTTTTGATTCACTTGTAATTTCCATATCCATATATTCCTTGGAGTTTATTTCAATTTTTAGAACATCATTATTTGTAATTGTCTTCAAAAGTTTGAAAGTATTTGAAATGTTAATTCCGGCTATGATTTCATCTTGAATACATTCATACTCTTCAAAGTTATCAGCAGCGAGGAACATATCAATGAGTGATGTTCTAGCTGTATCAAGTGTAACTATATACATACCCTGTGGACGGAAGTATATGTTCACATCATTCAGGATATCTTTTAAAACTTCAAAAGTTGATTTGATGGCAGATGCCTGAATTGTTACCAATTTCATATTACTAGATAATCCGCGTTTTATCTTTAATTAGTTTGATCAGAATAGGCAACACCCTTACTCACATCTCTACTTATCTTTTCTTCCAACTCCCGTGTCATAGCTGGTTGTAGTGATTCACCGTACGATTCCAGTGAGAACATATCAGTATCATTATCCTCACTGTCTAGTGTAGTCATAGAACATGCTCCACCGAAACCACCCCCGACAAGCTCCTTGTTAGGGAGTAGAGAATCAAGCCAATTTTTTATTTCACCACCAATAAGAACTTTCCCATTCTTGGTCAACATTGTGGGTACCCGGTTGATTTTATTTTTGTATGCAGGTGGAATACCCTGAGTGTTTATATTATGGTAATGAACAAGTTGTTTCAATTGTGGGTGTCTGTTTACATAGTCAATAACTTCCATTGAGTGTTTGCATCTGGGGCTATATATCAGTAGAGACATCTAATATGTATAAGGGTATTTTGTAAAAAAAAATTAACGCATAGTAATAAAGATGATGAACTTGTATTTGATGATTATTCTTATTGCTGTTGTCCTGTTACTCACAGTCAGACGTGAACCCTTCACTGAGATGTTCGGATTTTCAGGACACACTAAACCTACTGGTCGTATTCGCCTAGATGATTCCAAACCCAATCTTGCTGGGTATAAGAAAGTGGAAGTTGGTGTTGATAACGACCTAATGCAAGAATTTGTTCTCCAAACTAATAAAGAAATCACCAAGCGCACTGGTCTCTGTACCTACATTATTGAGACCACCGATGTTAAGAAGTATGTAAAGGAAGACAAAGAACTTTACGAGTGTAGCTTCATGAACGTGAAAAATAATGGATTCGCGTTTGGTTTTATAGTTGCATCCTATTTTGAAGTCGTAAATGGAAATGTCAAATTGGTATCTCTCCGTACACAACCACTTGATGCTGAATCCGCGTCCGAAATTGCACCCTTCGTGGATAGTGTTTCTGGTAAGGATTTCGTAAACTATGATCTGGTCAAGGAGAGGGCCACACCCACTCTCGGTGAGTTAGAAATGGCTAAAAATAAATTGCAGTAATTATAATGATCAGCATCAATGATGTGACAAGGATTGATGAAAGGAGAAAGCAGATCAGGAAGGATATATATACACGAATATATGAACAGTTTTCTCGTAAAATAAAACAATGTGTTGAATTGGGTCACAAACAGGTGTTTTTAACTGTACCCACATTTGTTATCGGCTGTCCAACTTTTGATAGAGCTGCAGCAGGTAGGTATGTAGCACGACAATTTACGTTGGGTGGATTTGATGTGAGACTTGTGAGTGAGTATGATTTGTATGTTTCATGGAATATACCCAAAAAGAAGAAGGAAAAGAATATTGTGACGGAAGAAACCGACTTTCCGGATTTGATGAATCTCAAGAAGATGGCTGATAAGTACAGGAGAAGTGCGTAGTCTAGCTATTAATAAAAACACACTCAATGATAAATGGACAATTTAAACGTGCTCGTTGAAGCTAAGAAAGAATACTTAGGACAACTATGCCTCATCATGTCTCCAGTTATGATTGAAGTATTTCATGGTATGTATGAAGAAGCCACAAAACTCTCTAAGGGTAAAAAAAGTCTAATCATGTTTCAAAAGCTTCTCAAAGAGGTTCCAAATTGGTCTAATCAAATGTCTGCTCAACATGCGAGTAATATCGCCGATCGCTGTGCGTGGTTTAGTGATCTCTTAGCCGCTGTTTTCGTTGCATGCACTAAGATTCTCTCTGCAGTTCGTCTCAAATCTGATAACAAGAAGATTTCATTGAAATTGCCAACTAATGAGGTTTTCATTCAGACGTGCTATAATAATACTGCCAAAGATCTTTATAAAAATCCTTATATTTTCCACGAGGAACAGAGTGAGTATATGAGAGATGATCAACTTACACAGCGTTTTTGTCTATGCATTGAGTCTACTGTGAAAGAGCTCATTCCAGTTCAACAGATTCTTCAGACGTACATGTCCCAAGATAATAGCCGTGACATTGATCTAGATGGTGATGTTCACGATACCGAGGATCCGGATGTATTTGATGGTCATGAAGAGCCACCCCTTCCAGAGCCACCCTTTCCAGAGTCAGAATCTTTACCCGAGAATGAGGACATGATGGGTACAGAAGAGCAAATCCAACCAACTGGTCTAGAGAATGAGTTCAAGACGGTTCCCGGTGTTGAAGCACCAGAACCCCAACTAGAACCCCAGTCAGAACTAGAACCTCATTCCGAGCCAACTTTTGGTATTCCACCTCAGGCCATTGACGAAGATGAAGGTGTTCTCTTTGGTGACGCACCGGATCATCGTGTAAAAAAAACTGCGTATAATTAAATGGAGTTATCCGACTATCTCAGAGACCCAATGTCCGCTGCTCTCATAGCCGCTGTTGTCACCGCTGGTTATATTCACGCCAAGGCTCAACTTAACAATGAAGGTAAGTTAGAACTTAACAAGTATGCTAAACCAGCTGTTCTCAATGCTATCCTAGTATTCTTCATTGTGTCAAATGGTATAGGACAAAGAGAATCAATTTCTACTGAACCTTTTTAAACTTAAAGAATACACTTATAATATAAGAAAATGGCGTCTGTCACTGCGTTTAATGACATGCTCTCTCAATTTCTTGTGGAATTGCACAAGACTTTTCCAGAGGAAAAGGGTATCAAGAAGATGACTACATCTTTTGAATTGATTAAGGACACCAACCCTCGTCTCATTGTTGATGGTTTCATGAATGGTGTAACTCCTTATGCGGATAAGATTTCTGGTAAGGATGAATCATTTCTTTTGGAGGAGATTGAAACGATTGACTTTCTCAAGGATTTGAACATTAAGAGTTATTGGTCTCGTATGAGTGACTCTACAAAGGCTGCGACTTGGCAGTACCTTCAGACCCTGTATATGCTTGGTATGACAATTAACTCCGTTCCAGCTGATACACTCAGTCAGATTGAGAAGATTGCGAAGGGTGTAGCTGATAAGATGCAGACAGATGGCGGTGATCTTGATCAAGACGCTCTCATGAAGATGATGGGTAGCATGCTTGGTGGTATGAACAAAAAATAAACCTTAATATATATTAAATGAAGACCTGGTTTGAAGATCCTCAGCAACTCATTAGATCTGATCAGGTTCTTCAATTCTGGCCAAATAATGAACAAACTCCAGAAGACCGAATTAATGCCTCTTCTCGTTTTATAATTTACGCATGTTGTATCATTTACGTTACTCGCCGTGATCCACGGATTTTCGTCCTTGGTAGTACTCTTTTAGGTGTTCTTTATGTAATGTACAAGTCTAAAATGGTGAAGGAGGGATATGGAATTAGTGTGAGTGGAGACGGGCGTGGATGTCAAACACCAACATTAGACAATCCCATGGCTAATGTACTTATGACGGATTACTCTGACGCCCCTAACCGACTTGAGGCCTGTTACTACCCAACAGTGAAACCATTTGTTAAGGCGTATTTAGATGATCGTATCCCATATGATTCTGGTAGATCTAGATCACCCCATCCATCTCAACACCGCAATGCCTCTGCTCGTCAGTTCGTAACGACTGCTGTTTCTCAAATTCCAGGCGATCAAACTTCTTTCGCTGAATGGTGTTATGGCCCCAAAAATGGACGTGATTGCAGGACCAACCCTGAAATGTGCAGTCCAAACGCTCGAGGCACTCAATTAGAGGCTTTTGCAGGTCTTGACCTCGCTGGTGATAGCCGAGTTTCTCATCGGGGACACGGAATTAGTTCATCTTAGATATAAATATTCTCATGTAATAATAAATATGGCATACCAATTACAACCTGGTCTTGCAATAGTTCAAAATACGGGTGCTCTTCCATCGGTGAAGGCCACTGAGGAGGTTTTCGTTTACCCCCAGCCCAGTACCCTTAACTATTGCTGTCGTCCAAATACTATGCTTTATGGAACCGCCCCCTATATGGCTGGCAAAGGTTCTCCAGCGCAATTCATCGAAGTGAGTGATCAACTTCGCCCTCAATCTACCTCGCGTTTCAATAGAGTCATTGTGCCAACCTATGAACGTAACCTTTTCCCCCTCTCCAATATGGAGTGTAAGGTACCTCTTCGTTCCATCGGTTATGAACCAATGAGTACTCGCGCGGAACTCCAGAACGGCCTCTTTCAACGAAGATACGCTAATAAAAATGTTACTAAAAACTAAGAATGGCGGATCCTATTTCACTTGCAGCTATCGCTGGTTTAGTTTTTGCTGGTAGATCATTGAGTTCCCGGTCTAAACCGGATCCAGTTGAATCAACTCCAACTTCAACTCCAACTCCAACTCAAGAACCCCAATTTACTTATAATAATGATGATGTTCCCGATTTTATTGATCGTGATTTTGAAGCACGTGTAGAAATCCCCATGAAGAAAGAAATGGGTACTTTTGGTGACACCACCCCTCAACAGAGGAGTGGTGGTCAAGAGATTCTCAATATGAGAAACCGTATGTACGACACTGGTCGTATGAACAACCTTTCCCCAGTTGAAAAGCAATTGGTTGGCCCAGGTTTGGGTATTGGTGCTAATACTCCAGCAAGTGGTGGTTTCCAACAGATGTTCCGAGTGAACCCGGAGAATGTGGGTGCTTACCGTCTCACTACTCTTCCAGGTCGCTCTGGTCCAGCTGCGGATGTAACTGGTGGGCGTTCCGCTGTTGTCGGTCAATTGCAACACAATAAACCTGATACCACAGCATATCTCCCATCCCGTCTTCCAGCGATGCCTGGTCGTGCCCAGGGTATGTCTGGTGCTGTACCAAGAGCCAGTCATCAGAAGACAATGAGAACCACGAACCGATCTGAGACTGGTCTTCGTGAAGATGGATTAGGTTTCAATGGTGCGAAGCGTTTCATATCTGCTCAAACTGTGCCTCAAGATCCCACTCGTTTCAAGAGTGATCGTAACGATCAACAATTTTCCCACTACAGCCATGCGTCTCCCGGTATCACCAATTTCACCGGTGCTTACGCAACCAGTGCGGCTGCTCAGATTACTTCAAAGAACAATGAAGAGTTGATGAAGTATGGGTTCCGTCCAGAAGATCGTCGTGGTAAGGCTAACCGTATGGGTAACGCTGGTCGTATGAATGTGAGAGAGAGTGCACTCAAACAGGGTGGTCGCCTCACAGCTGTACGCTCCGATACTTCCCGCATTGATGGTCGTGTGAACGCTGCAAATGGGGCTTGGACTCAAAACTACCAACAGAAGCCTTTTCACCAATTCAACGCCTATAAGGGTAACGAGAATCCATATTCTCGCGACTTAGGAATCGCATCCAGGCAACTCCAGAACAACCCATTGTCTCACAGCATTTGCTAAGTTTACTTTATTAATTAGACAAAAACATTCATTAAAATATTGTACCTATATTTTAATGAAGGTTCATACCCTTGATATAGATAGTGGCGAGAGAGATACTAATGTATATACACACGCCAATAGTTATTCAATCACTCTCAAAGAAGCTATTTATGACGTTACACATATTAAACTTGTGTCTGCTCGTATTCCAACCCCTCAGCTAACCACATGTGTTACGAATAAATCATTTACTGTAAAAGGTTCTGGTGGTAACGATGTTTCTTCTAGCCTAATTACTTTAGATGAAACCAATTATGCTAGTGGAACAGCCCTTGCCTCTGATCTTGATACTAAAATGCAACCACCTATAACATGTATAGATTCTGTTATATTTGACACTGATACAGAAGCTTTAACATTTTCAAATACTCATAATAGTAATAACTTCACCTTCTCATTTTTTGATGGACAGAATGGATTCTTAAGTAATACAGCTATTACAACACCCCATCAGGTTATCGGATTTTCTTCTTCTAACCATACATCATCAGGAAATAGTATTGTATCAGGAGCTATTAATCTGGAAGGACCAAACTCCCTCATTCTTCGTATAAGATCGGGGTCAGATGAGTTTACAAAAACTGTATATTCAGCGACACCATTCTATACCGGTCATATTCTTATGGATGGTACAGACTTTATAAATTTTAACGGTACAGATGACCCACTCACACACGAGTTCTACAGTGGACCACAGAAGTATATAAAGGAACTTCAATTGGAGTTCTTCTATATGAGTCACGGGCGTCTCATCCCATATGATTTCAGAAATCAAGATCATATTTTGAAATTTGAAATTACATGTTCTACAGATAAGTTAGAGGGTCTCCCTAGAGTTAGAGTTCCATTAGATGATGAGGTTGTTGAAAAGGATTTGCCGCCACCAATAAGTATCACCGAAGCTGTGGTTGATTCTTATAAATGGAAAGAATATCTTTCTATCGGTATTATTGTGTTTATTGGATTGGTTCTCCTAATTCTTATGAAGCGTAAACCAAAAATTACCGGGTAACCGCGTACACAGGTTTAGCAGGTTTAGAAACACGGGTAGAAATAGTGGAGATGATCAGGTATACCGCGATGGAGAGGAGGGTAGTGAGGATCGCAGTCAGAGCGTACTGAGAACCACCGTTCTTGGGCACCTTGATTACCTGTTGGATGAACCAACGGACGAGATCCATCCATGACATGGCAGCCGCGAAGGAAAATCCCGCGACAATGGCGTTGAGTGATTGAGTCTCGAGTTCTTGGGATACGAGATTGACAGTCTTGAGAGCTTGAGCGGAAGCAGCTTCCATTGTATATTATAACATATATATAGAAAATTTTATTCAGGTAAAAGTTCTTCTTTCTCTACTAATTTCTTATACTTGGGTCTCCTGACAACAGGTGATATGGCAAATATTTGCTCTTCATCATCTGAAGAATCATCTTCTGTACTGGATTCTGATTCGTCTTCATTTGTTACCTTAAATGATTTATACTCGGAATTCGTCCAACCTTCTGGCTCATCAGACGACTGCCATGTGGTCATTACTATTAATTAGTATTTTTTAACATGGATTCTGCCCGTTTCTGGCGGCATCCACGAGTTCATCAGTAGCCTTTTTTAACATCTGTTCTACTGGGTTTTGTGGCACCCACGAGTTCCAACTATCATAGGCCTCATTAATTAGGATAAACTTTGGATCTGTTCCTGAATACCTTTCAAAGATGGGACAATCCTCTACAGGTACACAATCCATTTCTTCATCTGAGTCATCCGAGTCTACTTCGTCGTAAATCTCTGGAAACATTGGCCCAATTGTATCCCCAACCGTCTTCATAGCACAGTATTTCATCGAATACTCCAGGTCTTCTGGAATTAGAGTATCTCTTCCACACGCTCTGGAGTATTCGGCTGCTAGTATGGTACTCTTTTCAAAAACAGGGAGAACAAGGTCGGTTATTGTTTCAATGTATTGCTCAAGCATTGTGTTAGCATCATCACCGAAGCCGGTTTGCATATTCATCTTTAATACTTGACGTCAAAAAGAGTTCTGGCAGTTCCCTCACCAACACGAAGAATATTGTGACTGAGTGCGTAGACTCTCAATTGACGTTTATAATCCACACAAGGTGTGAGACTTAGGTTGAGGATTTGCTCTTTCAAGAGACTGAAATTGATCTGCCCAGTTGGATACCATTTCTCAGGTTCTAGTGCAAAACTATATGAATAAAATCGTCTGATGAGTTGAGTCTTGGAATGATGAATCGCTGCCTGAACAGCTTTAAGAAAAATGACATTACCTGTTTCCTCTGTAATAATTGGCTGACCATCTAGGTCAAGTGTCAGATAGTTAAGGTTTTCATAAAGAATGTATTTACCACCTGTATCGGCTAAAGTGTTATCATAATCAAATGGTGTTATAAACTCACCCTGTGCGGTACCTATATCACCTTGTCTTTGAATCACAAAGTAGAGTTCCTTCACTGGGTTTACAAAATCTAATTTGAAACCACCTTCCTGTTCACCTTGAGCGATATCAAAAATATTCTGTTGCACTTGCGTGATCACATAATCCGTCTTTTCTGTTTCAATTTTGATTCGGTCACATGATTCTAAGAATATAACTTCTGCACATAATCTAAAATCCTTTAGGTGAATAGTCCCAGGTGTCACAGGTTGAAGAGATCCATTAGAACCTTTTATGATCAAGTGATCATGATTGCGAAGTTGAATCTCAACTTCAACTTCTTGTTTCTTTATGGCACAGAGAGGTATCGCCAATTCTGGATTATTGTAAAAATAAAAGGGGAGATCCACGAAGAACTCATCCTCTGTAGTAGCTGTTCCGATCACACCAAGTATATCTTTGTCTGATACTCTCTCTGATACTGTGCGTTCTGGATATTTCCCAATCAACTCCTTGAGGGCTCTCTGTTTCGTTTGAGTGACATTGTGTTCAGTGTAAATCTGAAGATAATCACTTGGTAACCTCTGAATAACCTTCCCACCGATGATGAGATCTGCATGCTCTATGAGAGCATGACCGATAGACTCTATAAATCTAGGATCATCGTAAATGAGGGTGGAAATGATTGGTAACTTAATCTTCACACTGAGAGTTGTCAGTAAGTCACCGGTATTTTGAGAAACTCTAAATCTCACTTTACTTCCAAAGTCAGCAGTGGTCTCTGGATCTATATTCACATATTCTTTTGCAAAGTTTGTATGTTTTCTGAAACTCTGTAAAAAGTATGTATAGTCTGGATTAATTGTGAAGAACCTATCTTGTGGTCCAGATGTTAAAAGCTGTACACGACCAGCCATTACTAATATAACATTCTAAAATTTTAAACCTGCTAAACCAGCATTCACACGAAGTATGTTGTAGTTGACTGCGTATACTCTGGTATTGTTATTGTCATTTGCATTTAAGGGGTTTATTTGAATTGTGAGAAGTTTATGAGATATTCTACTCATATTGACTTGCCCAGTTGGGTAGTACACCTCTGGGTTGAGGGAAAAGCTATACATACCAAACTCCGACTGTTTATAGTTCGTACCAGCTACGTATTCTGGGGGACTGACATGATACTTTAGAGCCTGTTCGTAGACAAGAAACTTACGATCTCTATCAAACACCACCTCGTTATTAAACTTAAGTTTCACATTTGTAATAGTATTATACCTATTTGGATGATTGGCTCTCACAGCCTCCTCTGATTGAGATACAAAAAAGAGTTCCCTCACTGGGTGTGAAAAATTCAACATTACGGATTTAGTATTCTCACCGGGTTTCATGACAAATTGAGACATTTGAACTTGTGTGATAACATAATCAATCGGTCTAGTCATGAGATAATCACGTTCTCTATTTGTGAGAAATACAAACTCTGTGTCTATAGAACACTTTATAAGATTCGCTGAAACATTCCCAGATGCACCACCCTCTATAAGTTGACTGAGAGGTCTCAATTTAATTTTAACCTCAACTAATTGTTTTGTGAGGGCACATGTTGGTATAGACAAACTCGGGTTACGGTAAAAGTAAAATGGAAGGTCCATAAAGTATGTGTAATTACCATTGTAACTCAAGAGTCCACCATGACCATTTAGAAAGTAAACCGTCTGATCAGTGTCATCATCGGTGTTGTTAATCTGCTGATGCATGTAAATGTATTCCCCTGTGATTTTCTGAATACTCTGACCACCTATGAGAAGTTCAGCACTCTCCACCAAATGTGAAATAATAGAGGGGGACCATTCATCACCCCCAGGTGAGGGGTCATCCAATGTAACTTTTAGTGTCATATTGTTAATCAGATCACCTTTATCATTTGGTATATGATAATGAAGGGTTTTACCAAAATCCAGATCAACGCCATCAAATTGACATTCTACATAATCAATCGCGAACTTTGTGTGTCTCCTAAAATTCATCAGGAAATACGAAAACTGTGGATCTCCTGTGAGCCACTGGTCTTGGACTCCAGTGGCAGCCAGCATCAAGCGACCCGACATTCCTACAGTATGTGAGTAAAATTTTGTTAAATAAAACGAGACACTACTGTAGAATGAATCTTCAATTGAAGAAGTTCAAACCCGAAGGTATCGCTGATGATAAAGTGTGTGTATTTATTGGAAAACGTAATACCGGTAAATCAACCCTAGTGAAAGATATCATGTACCATAAGAAACATCTTCCAGCTGGTATAGTTCTCTCAGGAACGGAGGAGGGGAATCACTTT
>Ga0114994_10002824_pt1 | contig 12721 bp, 7 predicted proteins | sample ArcticOcean_MG_C_9_FD_87043 | JGI IMG/M metagenome (GOLD analysis project Ga0114994, IMG submission 87043) | Marine microbial communities from western Arctic Ocean - ArcticOcean_MG_CB2_152 | ecosystem: Environmental > Aquatic > Marine > Oceanic | place: Arctic Ocean: Canada Basin | collected... | reverse complement strand
GTGGCGAAGAGGCGAGCGGCGAAGAACAGCGTTCTGGCGAGCGGCGCAAAACACACTAGGGGCTAGTGGCGCAAAACCTACTAGGACCTGTGTGACCCGTACCGTTAACGGTACGGGTCACCGAGCGCGTGCTGCGGGACGACGCTCTGGCCGCGCGGTTAAGGCAAGGGGCGGCCGACGTCCAGCGCGACCAGAGCCTGAGTGACTATCTGGTCGAGACCTTGCGGACGCTCCGGTCGCACTTCCGCGGGGACCTGTCGTTCGACACCCGCGAGGCGCTGCGGGAGACGTTGACCGGTGTCAATTGCACCGCGCTCGACCTGCGGGAGTTCGTCGCGGGGCGCCGACATGCCGCGGTGCCGATCCCGCCCGCGTCCAGTGCGCCGGCCCCGCACGAGGACCCGGCATGCCTCGCGCTCGTTGATGTTGCGTTTCCCCCACGGCCGCGTAGAGAGTAGTCACTAATTTCAGGCAGGACTCCTCAATTGAACCCCCCCTCCAAGCTCTCACCGTAGCCTCTCCAACCTAAATCGCGCCAGGAGCTGCGCGTAGGAAGTCTCGGAGCGAATCCGGCTAAACCCGAATTGCTGGAGTTCGCGGCGTTGAGCACTCGTGACGGGCCCCGGGTGAGTGAGAGCGCTAGGAGGGGCGAAAAACCCTAATTAAATTAAATTAAAATCGGCGTAAAAATGTTTGATTTTGAAAACAGCGCCCAATTCTCCACTGTGAACACGTGGTACTGTGTGTCAGCGGCTGCAATAAAATAGCACTCACAGCAGCTCTGCCACGGCGCACAGCTGTTAGCTACAAAGAAACCGCGGCGATTGCCTCTGTGTCGACCCAAAGCAAAAATGGCGACCAACAAGAAGATCTACGTGCTGGACTGCGGCGGCCAGTACTGCCACCTCATCGCGTCGCGGCTGCGGCGCCACGAGGCGCTCAGCGTCATCGTGCCCTGCGACGTGGCCATCGCGGACCTCCACGACGCGGCGGCGATCGTCGTGAGCGGCGGGCCGCAGTCGTGCTTCGACGCCGAGAGCATGCGGGTCGACCCGCAACTGTGGGCCCTGCCCGTGCCCATCCTGGGCATCTGCTACGGGTGCCAGATGATGTGCCGGGATCTGGGGGGCACCGTCGAGGAGGCCAGTGTGGGCGAGTACGGCGCCGCGACGCTCAACGTGTCGAATGGCGGCGCGCTCCTCCAGACGGCCCAGGCCACGACGGTGTGGATGTCCCACCGCGACCGGGTCACGGCGCTGCCCGCCGGCTTTTCGACGACGGCGTCCACGGACCACTGCCCCCACGCGGCCGTGGCCTGCGAGGCCGACGGCAAGCGCCTCTACGGTTTCCAGTTCCACCCCGAGGTCACGCACTCGGAAGAAGGCGGTAATATGCTGGGGGCGTTCGTCGACCTGTGCGGGCTGCGCGGCACGTGGCGCATGGACGACTTCGTGGCGGAGCAGCTGGCGGCCATTAAAGCGAAGTGTAGTGATGGAAGAAGCGTCTTTGTATTGGTGAGCGGCGGCGTGGACTCGACGGTGACGTACGCGTTGCTCGCCAAGGCGCTGCCGGCGGACCGCATCCTGGGTCTGTACGTGGACACGGGCATGATGCGCAAGGGCGAAAGTGAGCTGGTGGAGGCTTCCTTAGGAAAGGCCGGGCTGCCCAACCTGAAATGCGTGGACGCGAGCGCGCAATTCCTCAAAGCGCTGGAGGGCCTGACGGCCCCCGAGGCCAAGCGCCGGGCCATCGGCCAGCAGTTCCTGCAGGTGCAGCGGGACATGTGCAAGGAATTGGGTCTGGACCCGGAGAAGTGGCTGCTCGGGCAAGGCACGATCTACCCGGACACGATCGAGAGCGGCGGCGCGGCCAAGAAGGCCGCCGTCATCAAGACGCACCACAACCGCGTGCCCGAGATCGAAGCTTTGATCGCCCGCGGGTTGGTCTTGGAACCCCTCGCGGACCTCTACAAGGACGAGGTCCGCGCCGTGGGCGAGCGTCTGGGGTTGGCTCCTCATTTAGTCTGGCGGCAGCCCTTCCCGGGCCCGGGTTTAGGTGTGCGCTTACTCTGCCACGACGGCGAGGCGGACGACGTGGACATGCGTTCCAAGGCGGCTGAGGAAGCAACAAAGTTGATTCACATGGCGGGCGCGTGCGTGACCGTCCCTCCGTTGAAGAGCGTGGGCTGCCAGGGCGACGCGCGGACTTATAGGAACTTCGGGGTCATCTGCGGCGGCTACGCCCGGGACTGGGACTTGCTGGGCGCCGCGGCCACAAAGATCGTCAACGAGAGCGGCAGCCTGAACCGGGTCTGCGTCTCGCTTTTGCACACGAAAGCCGGGGACGCGCCGCAGTTCGCTGTGGCGCCCAATGGGCCGCACACATGCACCTCATCGCGCTTCGACGTCCTGCGCGAGGCCGACGCCATCGCCACGGCGAAGCTCACGGACGCGAGCCTCATGCGCAAGATCTGGCAGTGCCCCGTGGCCATGGCGCCCCTGACCTTGAATGGGCAGGCCGGGGAGGTGATCATCTTACGACCGGTGGACTCGACGGAGGCCATGACGGCGTCCTTCTACCGCGTGCCCTTTGGCATCTGCGACGAGATCGCCACAGCCATCAAGGCCGCGCTGCCGCAGATCAGCGACGTGCTCTTCGACGTGACCAACAAGCCGCCGGGGACGATCGAGTGGGAGTAGACCGTATCACATAACAACTTATACCTCCTTCGCTTTGACCAATGTATACAGCTCGCCGTGGAAGCGCATCTCGAAGTGGTGCGCGGCCGCGGCGAGCACGTGCTAGCCGGCGTGGAACCAGTAGACCGGGTTGAGCGCGCTTTTCGGGCACGCCCCCGCGCGCCAGAGGTACCGCTCGTACTCCCACATTATCTTGCCCGCCGCGAAGGTGCCGATGAACCAGAACCACGTCCGCAGCGGCGCGCCGAGCCGTCTACACGCGGAGAACGCGAGCCCACCCGCCAAGAAATACTGGAAGGTCAGCGTGTTGATGAACACCATGTAATTTTGCCATCGCACGTAGGCCGCGGCGCCCAATAGAGGCACGCCCGCGCCCACCAACAGCGTTCGCTTCCAAATTGGTGGCGTCGTCCAGGGATGGATCCCACGGACGCTCCACAAGTACGCGTGCGCCAGCAGCATCATTGGTACCTCGTCTAAAAGCTCCGCGCGCCACGACTCGCCCGCCGTGCCGTGAAACAGCACGCTGCCGACGAACACGACTATAAGTAGTATCTCTGCTGCGACGAATTCGAAGGGCAGACGTCTTGCCTTAGCGAGCCGCCAGCCGATGTATGCAGTGATTGCAAAAATGATGTTGCTGGCAGTGTTGGCCCATTCGAACGACCTGACTTCCGCTTCACACCATCGGACGGCCACCATCGCAGCTGTGCGGCAGCGTATACAGACGATCTAGCTGTGCGGCTGCCAATAGTCACAAGCTATGCGCAGCTGTGCGGCTACCAATAGTCACGATCTATGCGCAGTTGTGCAGCTGCGTAACGCACGATATATGCGCTCGTATGAATGGCTTTGGCGGCAGTAATGCGGATCGCGCGGGTTTTCTGTGCCCTGCAAAACGGGTTCGCTGCGAGGCGAGGCACGACAGCCATTACACCCCAGTGCTCGATACACGGAATCCATACCCATAGCAGCGCTCCAGCCTTGACGCAGCGGCCGCGGCGCAACCATGGGCATCCTGGACAAGATCAAGGACCTGGAGCTCGAGTATGGTAGGACCCAAAAGAACAAGGCGACGAACGGCCACCTGGGCATCATCAAGGCCAAGCTGAGTAAGTTGCGGGGCGAGCTCCTGCAGGACCAGGCGTCGAGTGGCGGCGGCGGCGAGGGCTTCGCCGTGCAGCGGTCGGGCGACGGGCGCGTGGCTTTGATTGGCTTTCCGAGCGTCGGCAAGTCGTCTCTATTAAATGCGTTGACGTCGACGCAGTCGGAGGCGGCGGGCTACGAGTTTACTACTTTGACGTGCATCCCCGGGAACATCATATACAACGATACGCGCATCCAATTACTGGACCTGCCGGGCATCATCGAGGGCGCCGCCCACGGGAAGGGGCGCGGGAAGGAGGTGATCGCCGTCGCGCGGACCTCCGATCTTATATTAATTGTGTTGGACGCGGCGAAGGAAGGGGTCGACAACCACAAGATGATTCTGGAACGGGAGCTGGAGATCGTCGGCCTGCGTTTGAATAAGCGGCCGCCGAACATCACTTTAACGAAGAAGGCCACGGGCGGCGTCAAGTTCAACGCGTGCGGCGTCAAACTTAGTAAACTAGGGGACGACCCCGAGAAGACCGTCACGCAGATCTGCAAGGAGTTCAAATTACACAACTGCGAGGTTTTGATGCGGGAGGACTGCTCCGTGGATGAACTCATTGACGAGATTAATGGGAATAGAAAGTACGTGCGGTGCCTCTACGTGTACAATAAAATTGACATGATTCCGTTGGAAGATGTGGAAGTCTTAGCGCGGCAGCCCGACTCCATGGTCATTTCCGTGCGGCAGGAGCTGAACTTCGACTATTTGTTGGCGCGGATGTGGGACGCCATGGGTCTGGTGCGGGTCTACTGCAAGCGACGAGGGTGCCCCCCTGATTTAGATGAGCCTATTGTATTGAGTGCGCAGAGCAAGCCCGTCACGATCGAGGACGCGACGCGCAAGATCTCCAAGGAAATGCTCGTCATCTTCAACTACGCGGAGGTCTGGGGCACTTCGGCCAAGCACAGCCCGCAGCGCGTCGGTCTTTCTCATATCCTGCACGACGAGGACGTGTTCCAGATCGTGGCCCAGACGAACCAGCAGCAGAAGCAGGATAAGGGCTACTCGCAGCGCGTCCAGGACTACAACTCCGAGATCGCGCGGAAAAGAAGGACGCGGACCAAGGAGGGCAAGAAGAAGCGCAGCACGGGCTAGGGTATTTGTGGTAGTCCCGGTTTCCTCCGCCTTGCCCCATCGCGCTTCCCGCGGCGCGGCGCGCGCGCGTGAGGTACTATGTTGAACTCTGGCAAAAGGAGCTCGAGCATGCTTGAGCCACCGGCCCACACGTGGAAGAGGGCAATAGCGCACTCAATGACGCTGGGCCATGGCGTGCGGGTTCGCGTCTCCGGGGCAGCGCCTCGGCGCTATTCCTCATACAGACGCTCTCCTGCGGGCAGCGGCCTTGTTGCTTTTATCAGGAAGGCCTCTGCGAGAGCAGCGCGACCGAGCCTGGCATCGAGTCATGTGCTGAGCTGACGATAAAGCCTGATTCTCGGTGAAGGTTGTGCTGTGGGCAGCCGCCATGGGCTGCCACTCCAGCAAAGAGGCTGCCGTCGAGCCCACACCCCTGCCGCAGCAGTACCGGTGGTACTGCTGCGAGGATGGGGAACGAGCTGAGTACGCCGACGACGTCCGAGACATGCTCGAGGCCGCCTATGCTGCCTATAAGAGTGGCCGCGGCGCGACGTTCCCGACCGTAGCTGTCAGCGGCGACTGCGAGGTGCATCTGACGACGATGCAGCAGGCGCACACGAGGACGGGAATCAAGCGAGACGTCGTCTGCGAGAGCACTGGTCCCGACCGGGCCGCACGGTGGTACTGGTGCGCGGGTGGCGAATTAAAGTATCGGTGGTACTGGTCCGCGGGGGATGAACGGACTAAATACGCCGACGATGTGCGGGATAGGCTCGAAGCAGCCTACGCGGAGTTCAAGGATCCGGAAGGGCGCGGCGCGACGTTCCCGACTGTAGCCGTGAGCTGTGACTACGAAGTGCACCTGAAGACGATGCAGCAGGCGCACACGAGGACGGGCATGAAACAGGACGTCACCCGTGAGCTTGAGAGCGACGTCAGGACCCCCTACGTTGACGACGTCCGGCACAGACTCGAGGCCGCCTACGCGGAGTTTAAAGAAGGGCGCGGACCGTCGTTCCCGACCGTCGACGTGGGCGGCGAGTACAATGTTCAGCTTAAGACGATGCAGCAGAGGCATGCGAGGACGGGCGTGCAACGGGAAGTCGTCCGCGAAATTTCGAGTCATGTGCCGAAGGCACTACCGCCGCCAGCAGCTGCACCACCACCGCCAGTAGCTGCGCCGCCGCCGGCAGCGGCACCGCCGCCTCCAGTAGCCACAACATCGCGCGAGGCGTCGTGCCGCAAAGTCCAGGCCGCCGAGCGGGTCCGCGCGGCGCGCAAAGCCGGAACGTGCGCGGCGATGGCGGCGGCGCGCCTGCAGGCAAGCGAGCGCGGCCGGCTCGTGCGGACCAAGCGGGCGGCCGTCACGGCCCACATACTGGCTGCGGCGCGGCTTCTTGAGGATCAGAACGACATGGTTTCCGTGCACGTCGAGCCGCTCGCCGAGGCTGCGCTCGACGAACCCACCACAGCGTCCGAGCCCGCAGAAGAGCGCTCCGACCCTAGCTTGCGCAGCGGCGCCGGCGAGCGCTCGCCGGCGAAGCGCGGAGGACGCCTGCCGGGCTTCAATCGCGCGGAGAGCGTCCGTGTCGCGGAGGCGGAGTTGCGCAAGGCGCGAGACGCAATAAAAACGACCCCTCACGCGCCGATCAGCCGAGCGCTGCGGCGCCTGATCGACGAAAAGGAAGCGGAGTTTACCAGCGCCGCGAGGGTCCGCCGCGCCTTCGAGATCTGGGCGTTCACGGCGTGCAACAACTTTCTGCGATGGGTCCGCGAGGCGAGGCGGCGGCAGGTCGTCGTCGTGCGGGTGCTGACGCGCTTGATCAAGCGCAAGCTCGCAAACGTCTTCGAGACCTGGTGCGTCGGGCTGGCGAAGCGGTCGTGGCTGTCGCGCTCGACGACGACCGCGCCCGACTTTGCCGCATCGCTCGCGGCAACGCCAGCGCGGTCGCGGTCGCGGTCGCGGTCCCGCCGGCCGCGATCGGCCGCAGCAGCAGCAGCGATGCCACAGGATCCACTGCGCCAGCCGTCGTGGGATTTCTCCCCGACGCCGTTGGATCGCATCGTGCGGCGGACCACTCCTGCAGCGCCATATGTGCCGGCTGTTCCCAAGGATCTCTCCATTAATCCGCTCGGCGGGTCCGTGCGCGTGACCACGTCGGTACGGAGCGTCTCGCCTACACGGCGGCGGTCGCCGTCGCCGACCACAAAGCTGAGGTCACCGTCGCTGTCCACGGTGATCACACTGACGACGCCACAGCGGCGGTCGCCCACAAAGTCTTCTGGCGGTGAGCCAAAGCGAACACCGCCTGATGCCGGTACATCCGGCGCCGCGCTGACTCCGGCGCTGCCCGCCGGAATCACCCAGGCCCTGGCCGACGCGGCGGAGGAGAAAGTACGGCCGCAGTCCGCCGCACCGCCACAGTCGCGGTCGCGGTTGCCCGGGCGGCCAAAGTCCGCGGCACCACCGTCACGGTCGCGGTCGTCCGATCGGCCAAAGTCCGCGGCCGCCGCGCGCGAAACGGGGTGGAACCCGTGCTTTCACCACGTCGTTCTCGGAAACAAGCCGCTCGCCAGCGACCCCTACGGACAATTACCACCCGCACGACCCGAGACGTCGCGGCCGGACGGGGTGCCCGCCAATCTGCGACCGGGGACGCGCCAGGCCGCGCGGACCGCGAAGTTCATCGTGCGGCGAAGGCGGGAAAGAAAACGGAAAGCTGCCGCGGAGGCCGCCGCGCGCATGGAGGCGGACACGCGCACGTGGGAGGCCTCGTTCGCATATCCCCGCTCGGATGCAGCAAACCGGAAGGCGCCGCGGAAGCAAGCGCCGCAGACGCGGCCCACGACGGCGCCGGCGCAGCGCCCGACCGTGGACGTGGCGAGGCCCGCCACTGCAACTTCTCCCGCGTCGCCGCAACCGGCCGCGCGCCCCGCGGATGCGGCGAAGCGGCCCGCCGCGGCGAAGTCGCGGCTCGGCGCGTCGCCGGCTTACCTCGGGCGGTCACCGATCCGCGTCGCGGTCAGCCCCAAAAAGCCCCAGTCGACCCGCGTCGACCCGCTCGCGCGACAGCTGCGAACGGGCGAACACCTGGCAAGCAAGACGTACCGCGCGAGACCTGCAAAGCCGCCCCGTTTCGGTCCGAAGGTCCACGCGGCGCTCGCCGAGGAACTGTATAAGACAATTTAATGTTACATCACAATCAGTAGTACTCCGCCACGCTGTCGGAGAGGAATTGGGCGAAAGCGACGGGCAGGCGGGGCAGCCTTTTTGCGAGCGGCGGGATCGTCTCACCGTACTCAGCGAGCGCGTCGGTTCGCGCGCAACCCCGCGGCACGTCCAGGGGCTCGTCCCAGGCCGGCTCGACGAAAAAGGCGAACGCTTCGCGCGAGCACGCGGCCATTTCGCCGGCATGGACGGCGTGAGGCGTCGCCATCAGCGCACCGGCCGTGAGAATCTGTGCCGCTTCGCCGATCTGAAACAACACCGAGTCGCGCGAAGCCGCAACTTTATGCTCGGCGCCGGAACGCGACATCACAATGAGCCCAGCACCTGGTGGCACAGTAATTTCGCCCCCCGCGGCGTCGTAGAACAACGCGGGTGCAAGCGCCGTGATGATCGAGTTGTCGTTGTGCCAGCCGCACCAGGTGCCAGACGTGTCGCGCGGAAAGTAGTGCAGCAATCGCCCGACGTGCAGCCTTGATCGATCGACGACGGCCGACAGCGTCGTCTCGTAGGCCACCCCGCGCGCCGCGAGCGCGCGCTCGGCGACGACGTCGCAGCGCCGCAGCAAGTGGCGGGATAGCGCATGCAAGTCATGCGAAAGATCTCGGAACGCCTCCTCGAGCGAGTCGCCGAGCAGTTCCCGGGCCGGCCACTGCGGTTCGGTCGTCGACTCCGGGTAGCGTTCTCGGAGACCTGGGTCGTCGCCGGCGGCGTCACTATGGAGCCCATTGGCATACCAACTGCCCTTCGCTACGTCGGGCTGGCCTCTGAACTTCTCCCTGCCGCGCGACCAGCCGGCGCAGTAGCAGAGCTCGGGCCGCTCGAATTGTGACAGGACGTCTTCCGGCAGCGTGCCGAGTTTCTGGCCGAGACGCAGCAGCCTCCGGCGCTTGGTGGCAAGTGCTGGCGGGATGCCGGTCACAGCCAACAGACCTAGGCCATGGGGTCCAAATGCACTGGCTACCGCACCCTCCACCGCTTTCTCATCAGTGCTGTTGAGCAGGGTGTCGTATGCTATTGTCTGGAGCACTGCTGCGTCGTTGAGCGCAGCCATGGGGAAAAGTGCGTTATGAACGCCCCAAATCCGCAACCGAGTACCCGCGCCGCGAAAACCCGTGCAAAATGTGCAAAATGTGTGTAAACTGAACCCAAACCCGTTTTTAACGCGGGCGCGGGCGGCGGCGGCGGCGGGCGCAGAATACCGCGCTGAGATATTTCCGTCGACGGGATATGTTACTCGAAAATACAATAATAAAAAATCATAGTTCCCCCGCGCGCGCGTCCTCGCCCGCGCGCTCGAAGGCGATCTTCTGCCAGTCGCCGCGGTTGGCCCAACGAGCAAGGACCCGCCCCGCGTGCGCGTCGGCGAAGGTCCCATAGTGCGTCTCGAGGAAAAGCGTCTCGCCGTAGCAGACGGCAGAGAGGGGCGCACTGTCCTGGTCCTCGCCCTTGTGGATCGTGAACCGCTGCCAGGCGCCCCGGTCGGCCCACCGCGCCGCGAGGGGCGCGATGCCTCCGCGGCCCCCGGGACTCTCGCGCCGCGGGGGCGCGGCGTCGACGTAGGCCGGGCCGTCCGCGCCCGCGCCCCGCAGGTACACGCCGTCGCCGGTCCAGAGCGGCCCCGCGGTCCGGTCGCTCTCTACCCGCCACACGCCTCGGCCCAAGACGCGCGCCCGGGCCTCCGGCGCCGCCGCGAGCACGCCGTCGTCCTGCACGACCCACATCGGCGCGCCCTCCGCGCCCACGGCGCGCACCCGCACGTCGTCGTTCACCAATACAGGATCGACGCAGCCCACGAAGTCGTGCTTGGCGCCCAGGTCCGAGTCCAGGCGGTGCAGGTCGTAGAGCTCGGGGTGCTCGATGATGGAACTGATGGTGCGCTTGACACTCCTATCCTTGGAGATGGCCACGTGCTGGTTGTAGCCCTTGCCTTCATCAATAACCATCTCCCAGACCCGAGTCCCACTTTCGTCCTCGGCCCACCACCGGTGGCCCTCGAAGGTCCCCACGACGTACTTCTGCTTGACGTAGCCGAGGTCCGCCTTGTGCATTTTTCCAACCCCGCCGTCCCACCAGAGCTGGTGCCCGCCCGCCACCGGCAGGTAGTTCGTGAACTCGACCTTGACCTGCTTCTTGCCCGCGTCGACGTTCCGCGAATTCGTTTCCCGCGTCTGGAGCGCGGCGATGTGCTCCGCCTCGTCCTCGTGCTTGTTCACGGCGTTTGTGGAGAGGAGCAAGGTGAGCAGCAGGATGGGCCGCCGTCTATACGGGGCAGCCATGATCGGATAGCGTGCAGTTGTACGCAGCGTGCGGCTGCTGACCGGCTGCTGCTCTGCTGCTGCTTTTGATGCGTATTCTTCTTTAAGTTACCACCGCTTCGCTTTCACCTGAGCCAAATTTTTCATCGAGTGGACCCCGCACGGAAGTGCATCTGGCCGGAGTAGATGCCACGATTACTTACTGAGGCCGGTTCCGGACACGTTTCAAAAAAAAGGCGAAGACTATAGATGACTGACACAAGTTATACAACAACACTAGCTGATATGGTGCCGCGGACGCCGTGGTCGCCCAGGCGGTCCCGGCTTCCGCTCCTCGCCGCCGTGGTGGCCCCGCGGCGCCTCCTTGGGCTTCTCTTTCCGGCGCATGACGGCGGCGACCTGGCGGAAGGCCCGCGGCAGGGGCGGCCGGTACAAGGCCATGCGCACCTCCGTGGCGACGGCCAGCGTCTCCTCCAGGTTCACGACCCCGTGGCCCCACATCTCCGGGATCACGGCGATGTCGCCCGCGCGCTGCACGCACGTGAACGGCGGAGGCTGGCCGTCCGCCTCGGCCTTGACGCGGTCGTGCTCGTCCCACTTGCGGATCTGCTCGTTGGACATGAGAGAAAACGCGGGCGGGTAGACGAGCCACCGCTTGGCCCCGTAGACGCAGGCGTTCCAGGCCGTGTTGTGGAAGTGCTGGGGCGCGCCACTGGCGGGCCCGCCCAGGGCCCACTGCAGGTTCACGAACGGCCAGGCACGGTCGTACGGGTCTTCCGGCACCGTCGCCTCGCTTGCCTCCCAGCGCGCCGCGAAGTCCCGCGGCTGGTGCCCGATCACCGGCTTGTGCGGGTGCGCGTCGAAGGCCGTCGCGGCCTCGAAGGCGCTATACAATGCTGGCGGCGTCGGGCATTGATGGGGGTCGACGAACCAACTTTCCGTGGTCGCGATCCTATTCTTCGAGGGCAGCTTGGCCACGGGGTGGCCCCGGAAGACGTACCACGGGTAGCGCTCGTCCTCGGGGGACGTCGCGCGCGTGGCCATCTTGTCCACGTACGTCCGAAGCTCCATGTCCCGCTGGACCTCGCCCTCGGCGTGCGCCGAGAACTTGGTCGCGTAGGGGATGGCGCTCACCGTCACGGTCGCCGCGCCGTGCGCCTCCAGCAACTTGGCGCGGGTCATCGCGTCCAAAGACCACGACTCGTCCAATAACCCGCGGATGACAAAGGGCCGGTTCTGGGTCAGGCGGTCCAGGATCTGGGCGCTCGAGACGTCCTTGTCCAGCACCTCAAAATCACATTGTCGATACGCCTTGTTGAGCGCCGGGTCCGACTTGGGCTTTGTGTCTTTGCCGAAGAGGAGCTCACTGAGCTCCGCCCGCGACGAGCGCCCCCAGCCGCCCCTACCCCGCCCGCCAGCCGTGTCCGGGGCCTCGTCCGCGGAAGCCGGGGGCGCGTCCATTGATGCGGACCCGTCGTCCCCAATTATGTCCTCGGGGTCCGTCCTTAATAAACCGCCCAACAACCGCGACAGGCGCCGGCGCAGCACCTCGGGCGCGTCGGCCTCGGTCGCGTCGGTGACCTGAACCCCAGGCGCGTCGTCCTCAAAAACGAGAGGGAGCGCCGCCCGCAGCGGCGCGGCCCTGCCCCCGGCGAGCGCGGCCAAGTCGTGGCCGTGGCCATCCGTGATCGACGCGTCCGCCCCGCGCTCTAATAATGCGACGACGGCCCGCGCCTGCCCGTGCAACGCCGCCACGTGGAGCGGCGTTGATAAATGGGGCGCGTCCCTAACGTCGAGGTCCGCCCCGCTCCGACTGAGCGCCTCGAGGGCGTCCCCGAAGCCGGCCGCCGCGCAGTAGTGCGCCGGCGTCCGCCCCAGCGCGTCCCGCTGGTTCGGGTCGCCGCCGTGTTTTAATAAAAGCTGCACAACGCGCGTCGCGCCGCCGCCGAGGGCCTGCCTTATGTGGAGTTGCCCATAGGTCGTGCCCTCGCCCTTCTCCCGCAGAATCCTCTTTCCCAAACGCGACGCCCCGCGCTCGATCGCGGCATCTAAAGGATGCGGCGTGCCGCTCAATAACGTGAAGACGAAGCTGTGTTTCATCGAGTCCGCCCAGCACATCGTCTGGCACGCGACGTGCAGCGGCGACGTGCCACTTTCCGTGCGGTGCAGCCCCTCCGTGGCGTTGGCGTCTAAGCCGTTCTCCAGGAGCCGTCGCAGCACGGGCTCGTCCAGCGTCAAAGCACCCACGCTCAGCACGTCGCCCGCGTTCTCCACATGTTTCTGCTCGGCGAAGAAGTCCTCGACGCCG
>Ga0114994_10002820_pt1 | contig 12730 bp, 11 predicted proteins | sample ArcticOcean_MG_C_9_FD_87043 | JGI IMG/M metagenome (GOLD analysis project Ga0114994, IMG submission 87043) | Marine microbial communities from western Arctic Ocean - ArcticOcean_MG_CB2_152 | ecosystem: Environmental > Aquatic > Marine > Oceanic | place: Arctic Ocean: Canada Basin | collected... | reverse complement strand
ATCCGCTCAAGCTGCGCCATTTTATCGGGATTCTTACCGTGGTGCGAAAGATTGTGATAACCATCACCCACCGATTTTCCATTCACCGTAATCGCAGGTGAGGAAACAGAATCCAACATCAAGGTAATCATCCTTGTGGAATCTGTCTCGAAAGCCAAATGAGCCAGACGATACATCAACTCTGTCTTCTTCATGTAGTCAACCGGGTCCTTGAGATCGGTCGGCTCTTGCACCTCAGTCTTCGGCTTGGGCTTCGCTTCCCAAACCCGGGATTGCTCTAGTCGAATTTCTAGCTCTCTAATCCCAGTATAGTATTGATCCAAACGTTCACGATCACGACTACCCACCTTCTTTTGAAGACCAGAAACCTGCCCGACCACCGCATCCATGATCGATTTCCCCAGCGCCAGCTTCCTCTGTTGTTCGGAAATCTCCTTGGGGTTCCCTTGAAAAAAGAGCTTCCGATAAACGCCAGAAGGGCTCTGCTCGGGCGGAATTCGCACTCCTGACCCCGTGAACGAAAGCGACCGCCCGTCCCCCTGGGTATTTACTCCAAGGGTCAGCGATTGAAACCTCGTCAGATGGCCGATCCGCTCTGCCACATATTGATCGAGCGAAATGGTATTACGAAACCCACTGCTCCCAGGCCTTGGCGCTGCCGTTAAAAAACAAATATCCGCCGGGTGGCCCCCATCCACATCAGGATGGGACACTCCGCTGAAGACGGTGAAGTTGTCACGATTCGACTTAAGTTCCTTCAGGTAAGGAGAGAGTTCATATCCAAACCCCGCACGATCACTCCCCGGAAAAAACTTCCCCGGAAGCAGTCCTAGATTGTTACAGATTCCCAAGAACCGTCGTGGCGGAGTGAGTGGCGCAGTTTTCGCAAAAGCTGGCGACATGGAGTCCAACAAGGGCAAGCCCAAGGACACCCCAATCCCCCTTAATAGAGATCGTCTGGTGAGATGGCGCTGGGTGGCAATATAAGGAGCTTTTATCATGCTGGGTCGCTATTTATTTCTAAACAAAGAAGATTGAACGATTTCGTGAATGATTGTCCGCACACCATACCCTGAAGGTTCGCTCTTGTTGAGGATTTCTTCCAGAATCTCCCGATCACTAAAGCGCACCGGAGTTCCGGTCGCGTAGGTGATGAACTGGTTGGCTAGATTCCGGGCAATCGCCCTCTCGTCCCGAAGGAGCAATTCCTTAAATTTACGAATATCCCCAAACTTCTCACCACTGGCCATCTCGCCGGTCGGATCAACCGGAAGACCATCGTGAAAGGTAAACGGCTGCCCGTTTTTTCCAAAGCCCTTCACTCGTTTCTCCTTCTCTCCTAGTGCCCGATAGCGATCCCGCCACGCGCCAAGAATATCAAAGGACTCGAGTGCGAATCCCGGAGGATCAATCTTCGAATGGCAGGTGTTACAGCTCGCAGATTCACGATGCTTTGCGAGCTGCTGCCGAATCGTTTTAGCTCCCCGGATATCCGGCTCCACGGCGGGAGTGCCCGGAGGAGGTGGAGGAACTTTCTGGCCAAGAAGACGTTCAAGAATCCAATTCCCACGAAGGACGGGAGAGGTCGTCGTTCCATTGGCAGTGACCTTGAGCACGCTGGCTTGGGTCATCAAACCACCTCGCGGAGAATCCTTGGGAAGAGTGACTTTCCTGAGCGCCACGCCGTGGACATCAGGAACTCCGTAATGCCAGCCCAGATGTTCATTGAGAAAGGTGAAATCACTATCGATGAGATTCTTCGCCGGGAGATCATTACGAATTAGTTCGGTAAAAAAGAGGCGAGTTTCATCAAGGGCAGACTCCGTGAGTAGATCGTCTAGGTAGTAGTCCGGGTAGAGCGTGGAGTCGGGCGAAGTCCCATTGATTTCACGAAGATCGAGCCACGAATCAAGAAAGGCATTGAAGAACTGCGTCGAATCAGGGTTCACAAGAAGGCGTTCAGCTTCCTCTCGAAGTGCTCGATCATCGCTGAGTTTGTTCTCATCAGCGAGCTTGCGAAGAGCTTCGTCAGGGGCAGAATTCGAAAGAAAATAGGAGAGGCGCGATGCGAGAGAGTGATCATCGAGAACTCCAATCGGCTCTTCAAAACACAAGAACCCTGGAGAGCAAAGAACCGCAGTATATCCCGCGATGAGAGCATCGGAAAAGGTGCTACCGGTAGAAAGGGCTCCTTCGATCACCGGAAGAAACTGAGCCGTATCTTCAGGCGTCGCAAGACGGCGATAGGCTTTCGAAATAAAGTTCGCGAGAAACCGCTTCGATTCCGCCGGAACATCTTTCACATTGATGACTCCTTTTCTTGGAAACAATTTAGGCGGATTGATCGAGTAAGTCCCAAAGAGTAATTGATGTCCTGCCGGCGGCCAAAATTCATTGAACGGACCTTCCACCTCAAGCCACCGATAGGACACCCCGGGAATTCCCTCAGGTGTCGCGAGAGGGTTATGGAAGGGACCAGGAGGTCGCGAGCGAAAAAGGCGAGCTGCATCCGGCCCAATCATTTCTCCTCTTTTGAGGTAAGCTTCGACCTCGACCACTTTTGCTTCCGGAAAAACGTCAACCGAAGCCAACTTCCGCTCACTCCGTCTCGAGATCGCATAAAGACTCACTGGCTCATCGCGCCGACCTGGAAAGGCTTTAGCGCGATCCGCATCGATCCAATTCTTTTTCACGATCGCCCCAGCCGTGAAGGACTGTGCCTTGAGACGAATTTTGTAAAATCCATCGAATGGAGCTCGAAAACGATCAAAGCGAGGCTGGATTGGTTGATAGCTGCTGGCGACAACACCCAACCCTTCAAGTTCACGGATTTCGGGATTACTTTCGCCCACCGTCATCGACTTCTTCTTCTCAAGAATCTCCGGCTGTGCCTCCGTCCCTAACAGCGGAATCATCGAGCGATAAGCCGAGCGATTGAATTTATTGAACGCGACCTTTCCCGCCATTCCCGGTTGATCCCGGGCGTAGAACCGACGCACCTTATTTTCGTGTTTCCCATTCCCGGGCGCAATCACCGCCCGAAGAGCATGATCGGCAGCTTCCATATAGCGGGCCATTTGTACGTGGGAAATATCGAGAGCTTCCCCGGTTTTGCTAAAGCGATGGGATCTCCCATCTTCCGGAAGAATTTCCTTAAGATCGAGCCAAGGAGCGGAGAGAAGATCCCGGAGAGTGTTCTCATATTCCGATCGATTCATCCTCCGCCAAACCGACCGACCATGAATCGCGTCCCGCTGACGTTCCTCTTCGATAATCGCTCCAGAAACCGTCTTCAAAAATAAGTGGCTCGCCGCTTCTGGTGGAGCCTTCTTTTTCTTCGGAGGCATCTCCCCCGCAGCCAGTTTATCGTAAATAGTCACCCACCTCTTTTGAATTTCTGGGTCGTCAAGACGTAGAGAGAGCTCCTCCAGATTCAAGCCCCCCTTTTGCTCGGCACTATCATGACAATCGTAACAATGATCCTCCAAAAATGGAGTGACCGCCGGAGCTACGTCGGCACACACGAGGCCATTAAACAAGGGGATCTGCACACAACCCAGAATAACAGCTTTTAAATTAGGGAAAGACATCGATCTTTAATTTGAACTACGACAAACCACTTCGTCGTTCTTTCACCAATCTCAGCCACGACATCCGCTCTTTTTCAGGGAAGCAAGAGCTTCATCCCTTTCTGCTTTCGGGACTCCGCTGCCCCGCTATCTTCGGACTCATGATAAAGGACCATTTTCAATACCTTCTCAAAGAACGTCACCGGGACAAACTCGTCGTCATCCCAAAGAAGACCATAGGCCTCTCTCTGGCCGCGATGTCCTGTTTCTGCCTCGGGATTGGATTCTCCCTCGGCTGCTACGTATCCGGATCCCCACACGTCCTCTGGGGCGCTGGAATCGGCGGCGCCCTCGCCCTCTTCCTTGGCCGGTGGAACCAACGGATCGAAGCCAAAGCACTCCACAAATACCAAAAGCCCCCCTCGTGAATTACGTCGTCTCCTTAGTCCCTAACCGCTCAATTCTCATGATCAAATCTCACATCTTATATCTCTTCATTCTCATCGTTCAGAGCTCATGCTCACTGTTCGCCGTTCAGAATCCGCCTCCGCCCAACATCCTCTTCATCGCCGTCGATGACCTCAACGACTGGATCAGTCCCCTCGGTGGTCACCCCCAAACCCTCACTCCGAACTTCCAGCGCCTCGCCTCCCAGTCCGTCCTCTTCACCAACGCCCACTGCCCCGCACCTGCCTGCGGCCCCAGCCGCGCTGCCATCCTTTCCGGCATCGCCCCGCACCTCTCCGGCCTCTACGAAAACCAGCAACCTCTCCGCGAGCTACAGCCGGAAGTCACCCTCATGCCGCGCCACTTTTCCAACCACGGCTACCACGCCGCCGGCTCCGGAAAAATTCTTCACTACGTCATCGATCCCCAATCATGGGATGACTACTTCCCGGCCAAAGAAAAAGACAACCCGTTCCCCTTCACCCTCTATCCGAAAAAGCGTCCAGTCTCCCTCCCACGCGGCGGCCTCTGGCAATACCTCGAGACCGACTGGGGCCCACTCGACGCCACCGATGAGGAATTCGGCGGCGACTACTCCGTTTCCCAATGGGTTTCAAAACAACTCGCCAACCCGCCTACCGACAAACCCTTCTTCCTTGCCTGCGGCCTCTACCGTCCCCACGAACCCTGGTTTGTCCCCGCGAAATACTTCGAGCCCTTTCCCCTCGACCAGGTCCAGCTCCCGCCCGGCTATCGCCCCAATGACCTCGACGACCTGCCACCCGCCGGCCGCGCCCTCGCCCGCAATCGCTACTTTCCCCACATCCAGTGGCACGGCCAATGGCGCGCAGGTGTCCAAGGGTACCTCGCCTCCATCCACTTCGCCGACGCCATGCTCGGCAACGTCCTCGACGCTCTCGAAAAATCACCCCGCCGTGACAACACCATCGTCGTCCTCTGGTCCGACCACGGCTGGCATCTCGGCGAAAAAGAACACTGGCAAAAATTCACCGGCTGGCGCGCCTGCTCCCGCGTCCCCCTTATGATTATGGTCCCCAAAAATAACCCGGGCATCTGTGACCAACCTGTCTCCACCCTCGACCTCTTCAAAACCCTCATCTCCCTCACCGGTATCCCCGAGCGCGACAACCTCTCCGGCCACGACCTCACCCCACTTCTCAAAAACCCCACCGCAGACTGGCCCCACCTCGCTCTCACCCAACTCCGCGGCCCGAAAGACTTCGCCCTTTCCGGCAAACAATTCCGCTACATCCACTACACCAACGGCGACGAAGAACTCTACAACATCGTAGCTGACCCCCACGAGTGGAGCAACCTCGCCCCCGATCCTGCTCACAAGGAAACCCTCTCATTCTTCCGCTCTAAAGCTCCAAACAACGCCATCCCTCACAAACGCCCTCAGCAGTTGACTAAGCTAAAAAAGGCCCCGCAAGTAGTCCTCACCACCGAAGGCGATCCACCTCCATCACTCCCCGGCTCCGGCAAAGTCCCTTTTCAAATCAAGAACCAATCCGACAGCCATCTTCAACTCATCTGGATCGACAAACAGGGCAATCACAAAACCTTCCGCCAAATTGCCAAAGCCTCCACCCACACCATCCCAACCCATGTCGGTCACACTTGGCTCCTCAAAACAAAATCAGGCACCACTCTTGGCCACCTCATCATCCCAAAAAACGGCGCCCGCCTCCACATCGAATAAGGAGAACATACGTCCCACCCGCTTCCCCCGGAGCATAGGCAGCCTCCAGCCTGTCTCCCCTCAACCCAAGCGACCGATTCGTAGTGCAAGCTGGCCCAATGCCTTTTGAGGTGAGTTAAATTTCTGGGACATAAGCGCCACTAGCGCTCCGCAGCCGGATCAATACGATCCCGACGGCTCTCGAAAAACGTCCTCACTGACTCAGTCGACGGCACCCCTTCGGCGACTCCCGGAAGAACGTCGTCGGGCTTCATCTTCAACAGAGTTTGATCGGTCAGCGCAAACATGAAGGCGACAAGGTCATCGATTTCTTCCTTGGTCATCTTGAGATCTCCCATGTCCTCATGGTTCACCGTTTCCGGGTAATCCGTCTTCCCCCAACGTTCGGGCTCAAGATTCCGAGCGTTATAAAACTCCATGAGTTCCTTAAGCGTGCCGATCGATCCGTTGTGAAGATACGGCGCGGTGAGGGCCACGTTCCTCAGTGAAGGCACCCGAAACTGGCCCATTTCATTTTCCCGCTTCGTCAACTCCCCCAATCCCGGATCCTTCGATCCTCGTGATGGCGCTCCGAGATTATCGTATCCGTAATCAGTCAACAAAGGTTTGGGCCAGACTCCGGTTCCCACAAAGTGACATTTGGCGCACTCCCCCTTCGTAATAAAAACTGCCAAGCCCCGTTTCTCCGCTGGGGTAATGGCATCTTCTTTCCCCGCCCAGAATTCATCGATGCGGGCATTGAAGGGACGAAAGAGCGGCTCACGGAGAAAGGCGACCAAAGACCGATAGGCGAGCCCCGCCACCATTTCATCGTTCTCCCAATCCGCTCCATTAAAAGCCTTCCGAAGCTCAGGCTCATAGCTGGCCCGACGCAACCGCGCCGCCAGTTCCTTTTCGCCCGAGAGATTCATCTCGTTCTTCTCAAAGAATGGCTGCTTCACTTGATCCAAAAGATCATGAGACCGACCATCAAGAAACAACCCTCCTTCGATGATGTAGCTCAACTCGCTATTTTCATCATAAACATCCTCCAACGCCATCGCAGGAATCAACGCGGCATACATCAAGCTTGGAGTATTTCGATTTCCTTCCCGACCTTGAACGGCCCCGGGTGAAACCGGCCTCGGATCCGAGAACGCTTGCTTAGGATCATGGCAGGACGCACAAGATTGTCCGACGGGTTGGGAAAGTCCGGTATCAAAAAAGATCTTCTGCCCCATCCCAGCCAAGTGAGGCTCAACCCCATTGGCAAGCTGCAGAAATAGCACCACAACCATGCAAGAGAACCGCAGTCCCTTGGCAGATGGATGAGCTCCTCGCATCACTGCTTTAATCTAAGGGTAAGTAGATTACATTTCAAGGCCCTCTGGAAGATCCCGCCTGAATCATCGACCACCGCCGTAAGACCCACACTGATCTCGCTCCCAAAGTCTGGTGAATCGAACGCCAGCGTAACAAGGAGACTTGGACCCCGCCCAACGCGAAACCCCTCCCGACCTCAAAATAGGACGTAAAAAAAACGGCATCCGAAACCGGATGCCGCTGATTAAATTTTTAGGATTGTTTCCTCTAGCGACGGCGGCGCAGAAGAACCAATCCGGCGAGCGCTCCAAGAAGGGCACTTGCTGGCTCAGGCACTGCAGTAGCATCCAAACGGATGTTGTCGAAGTGAGAACGTCCAGCTGGACCATCAGCACCAAGGAGAACGACGACGTTTCCAGCAGGAGCGACAGCACCTGTCGTGAAAACAAGATCAGGAGCGTCGCCAAACGCTCCTTCAGTGACATTCGCAAACGCATCATACTGAGCTGAAGCCTCAGTAATTCCGGCATCAGCAGTCACCGCAGCGGTGTTCGCGTAGTTGGCGACACCGAGGTTCGTGGCATCGTTTAGAAGTCCAAAGGTGGTGAGGTTTCCTGCAGCACTTTGTCCTCCACGATTACCAGCCGCAATCGACAAGGTGTAAGTCGTGTTCGGCTGGAAGGCCACTCCGGTGTCCTGCCAGAGATAAACTCCAGTGTTCATGCCCACGTGGTTGTTTCCATCGGCACTGAACCCAGCGATATACTCCTCGAAGGAACCCCCGTTATTAGCGCCATCCCGCTCGGACCAATCAGGGCTGAGGTCATCCGACCAGCCTCCGGGCGCGGTGATTGCCGCGTTTGTCTCAAAGCTGCTGTCTCCGACTGCGATGGCAGCCCCTTGGGACGCGATCACGGAAAAACCAGCAGCACATATTGCAATTAGTGTTTGTTTCATAATTTATTTTCTAACAGCTCATTCGAACCCACAGAGGATCAATCATCAAGCATTAAAATCGAAATAATCAACTTCTAGATAAATTCGACTAATCTGACCGATAAGGATGCTTCATTTCGTAAAGCGCTCGCGCTTTCAAGAATCCCGGAATCAACGCTTTTTCTCCAGCCTTTGTGGCAAGACCCAATCCTGTCGCAACTGCCTGCAAAGCTTCTTGGAACCTTCCGACCTCCGCATAAGCAGCAGCAAGAGTGTCGTAGTAAGTCGCCTGCCGACCCTTCGTTTCTTTAACCGACTTCTCAGCCCATTCCACCGCTACTTTACCATTCCTGATTGCCGGATCCGGATGAGTTGCCAACTGCCAAGCCACATTATTCATCACGACAGGATCTTTCGTCCCGTTTTTCAGAGCATTCAGGTAAAATTTCACCCCCTCGATGGGTTGGTTGCGCTTCAGATAGCCGTCTCCAATCCAAATCATCAGAAGGTCGATATCCCGGTGAACGGAGAGATGGGAATAGGCCCGACGAACATAGATCGCCGCTGCCTCCAAATGACCTTGAGTCATCAAGGCACGAGGAACAAAAAGAAGATTTAATTTATCTTCCGCATCCACCCATATTCCTTTGTTGCCAAATGCCCACTCCAAGAGATTCCCTCCCGACGAGGCCCGCTTTGAGGCCTCTTCGACCTCGGACACAACCTTTTCCGCACTGACCTTTCCGAGCGAAAAGGAAACGAGATTCCCTCCCCCATCGACTAGGAAGGACGCAGGTGCGGCAAACTGATCGTTCGTCTTGAAAATTTCACCCAAAAAGCGAGCCAGTAATTGCGCCGACAGCGCATCCAATCTTTCCCAATTAAAAGGGAGCCCATGCTCTCTAACGAAGGCCGCGCCTGCTTCTTGCGTGATGGCAGGATTCGCGAGCAATGACACCACTTTGAGATTCTTTGGAAAACGTTCCATCTGATTCTTCCAATCACCCAGTTCCTCGACACACTCCGGACATTCGGGATCCCATAGATTAATCAGCGTAAACCCCTCTGAAGAGACTGGCACGACTCCCGAAGTTCCATCCTTCTCCTTCGTAAAAAGAGGAGGCATGGGAACCGCCAAAGGAAGCCGAATCCAACCAGATTGATCATCTTCGTAGGCCTCCAGGCCACCCTCATCTTTCGTCGCATCCCCAGCGACTTCAACCTTCGTCATCTTTCCATCCTTTCGATGAACAATATAGCGGGCCCCCGATTTCGGAGGGACCAGCCGCTGCCAAACACCATCGACCCACCTCACCCTGATCGAGTTCATCTCTTGATCTCCCAATCCAAAATGAAGATAGCGGGAATTCTGCCCCAAAAAACCTTCTCCCGCTCGCAAAGTCCGTAACAATTTTTTGCCGTTAGTCAGAGTCAATTCCACGCGTGCCCCAATCGGATCAAGAAGCCCATCCTCCTCGAGACCCAGCTGAATCCATCCTCCTGACGACTCCAGCGCGTTTTTCAAGAAGCGCACCCTCGGAGCGGTGCGATTCGATACCCAGACATCCATCCGACCATCGGCATCCCAGTCCACCAAGGCAAGCGACCGGGAATCATCAGGAAAATCAAATCCACTCAATTCGGAAATCGTGGCAAATCTACTCCCGTTTAAATTTAAAAAGGCACAATTCCTCTCCCGCCCACTCAGAGACCCTCCCTTCCGAAGACGATCCGACATCTCTTCCCAATGCTGACTATACTCCGATTTAGAATCTCCGATCACCTTTAGGTCATCTCCCTCCAAGGGCGTGTTCGACAGGACCTGCCGCCACCAGAAACTTCACAAATCATCGGGATCCTTACCGGTCACGAATCCATTTGCGACCAGAAGATCTTCACGCGAATCGTTGTTTAAGTCCACGGCCATCGACGACCAACTCCATCGCCCCATCGCAATTCCACTGGGCTTGGATTGATCGACAAAGGCAGTGCCATCGAGATTCTTCAGCATGGTGTTCCCACGAGCCAAGCTCAACAAGGTGTCGCGCACTTTCTGCTCCTGATCGGCATGAAACCAATCCTGACGGGCAATCCGATTTCCGGCCCCTGAATACATGTTGCTAATATGAAGATCAAAGCGCCCATCCTGATCGAAATCCGCCGCAGTCATCCCCATCCCGAAACCACCATCCTTGACTCCAGGCGCCCCAGATTGATCGGAAAATTTCCCCTGACCCGAGTTCAGAAAATAGTTATTGGGACCAAAATCGTTCACTACGAAAAGGTCCTGATCGCCGTCATTGTCAAAGTCTTCCCAGATCGGAATATAGCTGAAACGATTGTTTCCCGCTTCCAGACCTGCTCCATCCGTGGCGTCTATAAATATCCACCGACCTTCATTACGCAGCAGAACATTCCGCCCTCCGTTCGTGGCGTCATAGACTGGATAGGGATGAGGAAAGGAACCCCGTGAGACATCCTCCCCGTTTTCTTGAGAGGAATAGTACTGGCAGATAAATAGGTCCAAATCGCCATCCTGGTCATAGTCGCTTGCTGCCATTCCAAACCCATGAGGAATGTTTTCGAAGCGCTTCACCTCCGAAAACCCTCCTGCTCCATCATTCTGGAAAAAGACAACTCCGACGGCGGTGCTCAAAACGGCATCCCGGTCCTTGTCTCCGTCAAAATCTAGAAAAAGCGCCCCACAAGTATTATCGCGAATTCCCAGACCTGACTCCAGGGCCTCTTCAAGGGTCCCATCTTGCTGCCGCAACCAAAGTCGATTTCTCAACCCGCCAATCTGGCAGAGGTAAACATCCTCCAAGCCATCTCCATTGACATCCGCCACTGAAATTCCGGTCTCACCAAACTGATCTGGCTGGAAGGCCGCAGGGACCCGCTGCCTCCAATAAAAATTCTCACCCGTTAGCTCCCGGTCGTGCTCACTGCCCTCAGGTAAAACTGCTTTCGTAACCTCCTGAAAAAGTGAATCCTGCCTAAGAATCACAAGCTGCCCGCTGAGCATCTCCGCCTTTTGAAGAATCAGCTCCCCATCCTCAACCGACCATGTCGATTGCCAGCGGCCGTTATACTCTGCCGAGTGCTTTCCTTTCACGAGAACCGAAACCAATTGCGTCGTGGTCACTTGTTGACCTGCCACCTCTACCCCAACGACCTTAAAATTCGAGCGGCCAACCTTCCCTTTCGCCCAGGTTGTCGGCCACCCCTTGAGCGCTTCAATCACATCACTTCCACCCTGAACTTGGGTTTCGATAAATTGAAAATCCGCCACCTCAAAGCCACCATTAAGCAGCTTCACCTTCTCCACCGGTTGACTTGAAACCAAACGACAATCCTCAGCAAACTGAGACTTAATTTCCTTGGGTTCCAATTGACCATCCCAGAGTTGACTCCACTCCTTCCATCGCTTCCCGGCCTTCTCGGCAAGAACCTCTTCCTGAATCCCCTTCTCTGCAAAGAGAACATTCGCACCCAAGCAAAGCACCAGAAGATAAGATTTTACCATAAAGTAAGAAACTAACGATTTTTTTGAACCGACGGAAACAAAAAGGCGGAGAAGCTTTTCCGCCCTCCGCCTGAGATCAATAAAACGACCCCTATGGGCCTTCCACCACTCTCACGAAGTATTTAGGAACGGTCGAAATCGTCACAGTCAATGAGACCTCTTCCGTATTGGCAGAAGCTTCAAATTGTGAACCTGCTATGGGAGAAAAGTCCTCCAGCGTCTCTCCGGCTTCAACATGGTAAGTCCTGCCACTGGCAAGGTTGGCTGCATCAAAATCGAGGAAACCATTGGCCACATCGATAAGGAGATTCTCAATACGAGGTGAAGCATCCAACGAACTTCTGACGATCTGGAAACCCGCAACGCCCGAATTACCGTCAACCCACGTGTGGACGATCTTAAGGTCCGGAGCCTTCACTCCGCGAAAAATCGCCACTTGAGCCATGGGACTACTTGAATCCGTGCTTTCCGTCACCACGTAATCAGACAATCCAAAGGGAGCCTTGGCTGCGTTGGTCGAGAAGTCGTAACGACCGAGTTCGACATCCGCTGCATCTTGGATCGAAATCTCACCCACCCGACCATTTCCATCCGAAGCGACATAAACGATCACGTCATAAGCAGGGTAAGGAACATCCGTCAGGTCAATCGTCAAACCAATCCCATTCGTGCTATCGATGTAGCCAGTGAAGAGTTTTGAATCTCCTCCGACGGTCGACCCTTGACCCGGATACTGATTACTAATCTGCCAGATCGTATCGGCATCCCATTTGAGCGTGGTCCCTGCCGTAGCACTCAGATCATTGCCATCGCTGTCTTTCAAAGCACCACCATCGATCAGAGAAACGTCTCCGGTGATGGTTCCTGTAACAGTGTTGTTCCAGTTCTTCATCGCAAATTCTGGAAAACCTGCAATTTCAATTGCTGGAATCGGAATTCCTTCCCCTGCTCCGCTCACAAAATTGACACCAAATCCCACGACGGTTGACGCAGGGCTGGACGCATCGTTAGGATCTGTTGCATCAGTCAGTTCCTGATTATCGAAGCGCCCATCCATATCGGAGTCAGGCGAGAGTGGATTGGTTCCGGTGTCAGCAGCATCCAGATTGCCGAGCGCATCCAACCGCACATTGTCAAAATGAGAACGTCCGGTCGGACTATTGTCTCCCAGTAAAATAACGATCGTCCCGGTCGGAGGAGTATCACCTGAATTAAAGCTCAGAACCT
>Ga0114994_10002818_pt1 | contig 12731 bp, 5 predicted proteins | sample ArcticOcean_MG_C_9_FD_87043 | JGI IMG/M metagenome (GOLD analysis project Ga0114994, IMG submission 87043) | Marine microbial communities from western Arctic Ocean - ArcticOcean_MG_CB2_152 | ecosystem: Environmental > Aquatic > Marine > Oceanic | place: Arctic Ocean: Canada Basin | collected... | reverse complement strand
GTCCGTGGGCGCGTAGGCCTCGATGACCGGTGCGACGCCCAGCGGCGACAGGTCCGAGCCGTCGACGAGCCGCGCGCCCTCCTTGGCCGCCTCGAACAAAACGCGCGGCACCGCGTGCGGGCAGCTCTTCGCCGCGCGCGCGTTCGCGCCAAAGGACGGGGCGCCGGCCGCGTACTCCGTGTTCGTGCGGCCCAGAGGCGTCGCCACGGTGTCCCGCTCGAGCGCGACGCGCACGAAGGGCGACGGCGCCGCCGACCCCTCGACGCCGACCATCGGCAGGTCACCGCTCCGCAGCCGCCGCGCGAAGCCAAAGGCAGAGCGCCCGAGCTTCGAGAGGTTCGCCTTGACGTCCGCCGGCGGCGCCTCGTCCGAGGTCGCGCGCGTCACCCCGCGCGCGCCGAGGACGGCGATCCGGAGCATGTGCGCGCCGTGCGCCCGCGCGTCCTCGTCGTTGTTGAACGCACAGCGGAAGACGCGCTCGCGCTCCGCCCGCGCGAGCCACGTCGTCGCCGCCTGCATGGCGCCGTCGGCCACGGGCTTGAGCACGTCGCGGACGATCTCGTGCGCGCCCACGCTCTCGCAGCACGCCTCGCTGAGCACGCGGCCGTCCTCCAATAAAAAGGCCCGGCGCAGGCACGCGGCGCCCGCCGCCCGCGCGGCCGCGTCCAGCGTCTCGTCGGGGCCGAGCGGTGTCGCCCGACAGAACGCGCCCGCGCCCGGCGCGAGCGGCGCGACGACCGGTTGCGTCGTCCGCGCGAGCTCGTCCCGACTAAACTCGGCCGCCCCTAAGGAGACGTCGTTGCCGCTCGCCGTCGTCCGGACGCGCGCCTCCAGCCGCAGCCGCTCGTCGCCGCCGCCGTCGGAGCGGACGTAGGCGCACGTCCGGAAGCGCGCGTCGAGCGACCCGTCGGCGCCGAGGGCGATGCGGGGGAGCGTCTCGGACGCCCACGGCTCCTGGGTGTCGAGCGTCGCCCGCACGTCGCGCGCCTCGGGCGCCTTGCGGGCGAACGCGGCCATGGCGCCCTGCTGGGGCGCGGCGGCGTAGGCGTTCTCCACCTTGAAGGCGACCCACTGGCCGCGGCCCGCGACCGGTTCCGCGTCGTCGCCCTCGCGGAGCGACGGGTGCGCCGGCGGCGGCGGTGGTTCCGGCGGCATGGCGGCTTCCGGCGCGGGCATCGCGAGCAGCGCGTCGAGCTCGGCCGTGAGCACGTCCGTGGAGTCGCTGCGCGCCGCGGCTGGGGGCGTTGGTGCTGCCGCGGCGTCTGTGTCCGTCGCGGCGTCCAGTGCTGTGAGTAGGTCATCTGTCGCGGTATCCGGTGCCGCTGCGCGTAGGTCCGTCATAGCGGTGTCCGCGGCCGCGTCCGCGCGCTGCGGTGCTTCAGTGGTGCCAGCAGTGCTGGACTCTGTGGCCGCCGCCAGCGCATCGAGCTCATCGCTGTCGCCAGACATTGATCGGAGCGCCATGGATCCGCGCGTCAAGAAGCCGCGCCGTGGACTCTGTTTAGTGCCTTTGGCTCTGCAAATTTTTCTAGGCGTGCGGGTATTACAGGCGGCGTCCTAGCTGGAGCCCTGGAAGCCAGCTAGGGGCAGTACCGCGTTCTGGGAGACTCCAGGCGGGATTTTGACCGCAACAGATTATAGGTCGGGGGGGGGGGGTTGGCGCGATTTTCGGGGGGGGCGACGCGGTCGCAGTCTTATTAACTCGCGCATTGGCCCTTGGCGTCCTAAAATTGGACGTGTTAGTCATGGACACTATCACGCGCTTCACAAATGTTACCGATACTGGCGACGCCGTGGCTGAGGCCAGGCTGCTCTCTTGTTTTCGGCGCACGCTTGTCGAAACCCGTCTTTAAGAAAACCGGGAGATGATTACCAAGATCCCTCCGGCTATAATGAACCCTCTTCAAGGCCGTCAGGCTGCAGGGGTTACGATACTAAACGACACCCGTCCTGATAACCCGTACCCTAAAAAATGACTCCTTGTCGTCATTGATGCTCTTCTCCTTCAGTCTGCACCGTGCCTGATATCCTATCACTCGTTTTGCGCTGATCGCTATCGCATTATCGGTGACACAATAATCGAGAATGCAGCGCTTACTGCTGGCAGCCCTTGTGCACACCACAAGCTCTCTTGCACCGCCTGCACGGCGTCCGGAGCCTGCGCGCATCGAGCAGACACAAAATTATCGTGAAGCCACGCAAGTGTCCGAGCGCTTCCAGGCGGAGCTGACGGCCGGCGACAGAAAGAAGACCGTCGCGATCATCGGCGGCGGGTTGAGCGGCTTGAGCTGCGCCAAGTACCTGAGCGACGCGGGCCACACGCCGACGGTGTACGAAGCGCGCGACGTCTTGGGCGGCAAGGTGTCCGCCTGGCAGGACGAGGACGGCGACTGGATCGAGACCGGGTTGCACATCTTCTTCGGCGCGTACCCGAACATGATGAACCTGCTGAAAGAATTAGAAATTAGGGACCGATTGCAGTGGAAGCCGCACCGCATGTCGTTCGCCATGCGGCAGAAGCCGGGGCAGTTCACGAACTTCGAGTTCCCCGACGGCGTGCCGGCGCCGTTCAACATGGCCGCGGCCATCCTGACGAATACCGAGATGCTGTCGCTCGTCGATAAAATCAAGATGGTGCCCGGGCTGCTCCCCATGTTGATCGAGGGGCAGGATTTCATCGACGCCCAGGACGAACTCAGTGTCTTGGAGTTCATGGAGAAGTACGGGATGCCGGAGACGGTCAACGAGGAGATCTTCATCGCCATGGCGAAGGCTTTAGATTTCACGGACCCGGACAAGATGTCCATGACCGTGATCCTGACGGCGATGAACCGTTTTATAAATGAAGCGGACGGCTCACAGACTGCGTTTCTCGACGGCAACCAGCCCGACCGCGTATGTGAACCGATTGTGCAACACGTTCGTGCTGGCGGCGGCGACATCCTGACGGAGAGGCCGCTCGACCGAATAGAGGTGAACGACGACGGGTGGATCGCGAAGCTTGTCCTGCGGGGCGGCGAGGAAGTCATAGCGGATGAGTACATCTCTGCCTTGCCTGTCGACGTGCTGAAGCGAGTCATACCCGAAGAGTGGAGTACGATGCCGTACTTCCGACAGTTTGATCAATTAGAGGGCATCCCCGTGATGAATTTACAACTTTGGTTCGACCAGCAGTTCCAGAGCTCGCTCGACGGTTTGGCCTTTTCTCGCTCACCTCTACTCTCTGTCTATGCCGACATGTCGATTGCGTGCGACGAGTACGCGTCGGACACGACCATGTTGGAACTGGTGTTTGCGCCCTGCACGCCCGAGACTGGCGCGGACCGGAACTGGTTGGCGGCGTCCGACGCCGAAGTAGTAGATGCGACGCTCGAGGAACTGAGGCAGTTATTCCCCCAAGACATGCGCGGCGCGACGTTGCGCAAGTCGAGCGTGGTCCGCACGCCGCGGTCGGTGTATGCCGCTGTCCCCGGCCGCAACAAGTACCGCCCGTCGCAGAAGACGCCGATCCCAAACCTCACGCTGTGCGGCTGCTTCACGACCCAAAAGTTCCTGGGCTCGATGGAGGGCGCAGTATTAGCCGGGAAATTGGCCGCGGAGGTCGTGGCGGCGCGCGCCGTCGGCAAGCCGACGCAAGACCTGAAGGAGGTCCAGCCGGACATCATTCGCGCCGCGGCGACGGCGGCGCCCAAGAAGCCGCTCGGCTGCCGCGGCGACACGCCCATCGCGTTCGGGGGCGGCGAGGTCGTGCGGCGCGGGCGAGATAGTTAACTGTGTGTTCAAAAAAACTCCCTGTTCGTGACCCCAGGAACTTCCAGTTCCCCCGGACTATCTCCCGGGCTCCCAACGCCGATGGGCTTGTCGATGGCTTACAAGACAAATTTTAACATCCCCGCGCCGGCACCGCGGCGCAGGCCTTCTCCCCGAGCCGCTCCACACAGCGCGCATCATGCACCGCGACGGCCGCGGCGTAGACCTCCCGCTCGTAGGCGACCGTCTCGTTCAGGACCCGTCGCGCGTCGCGGCCGAGCGCGTTCAACACGGCGCAGGTCGAGTGCTTGCAATTATTCGCGTTCTCGCGGCGCGCGGCCTCTTTGCGCCAGAACGCGTCCTTATCGGCCGTCGCCGGGAAGGGCAGGAGCGCCTTAAGTTGGGCGATGAAGAGCCCGTACTTCTCCGTCAGCCCGACGACCGCGAAGGACTCGTGCAGGACGCGCGCCGCCCGCCGCGCCGACTCGCGCGCCACCGCCTCGTTCACGTACGAGCCATATCGGTCCATGGGCTCCGCAGCGCCGAGCCGCTTGACGAAGTTCGCGTAGTAGGGGCTTCCGTGGTTCTTCGCAAAGCTGTCCCCGACGTCAGCGGTGACGGCCGCCAGCGTGAGTTTGTTGTACTTCTTCAGGCGGAGGTAGAGCACCGCGGACACGCGTAGGACGACGGGGTCCCGAAGGCATGTCACATAGATCGCCGGCCGCGGAGACGGGAGCGTCCCGAACCACAAGTGCCCGGCCACGACGTCGACGTCGTCTCTTGGCACCGCGACGCGCGCCCCGTCTGTGCAGAGCGCCTTGTCGTTCGGGCCGCGGCGCAGGCGCCGCCGCGGCAGGAAGTAGCGCGCGAGGTTTGTGAACGTGAGGCGCCGCGGGATGGCGCCTCGACCGCACTTGCCCGCGCTCACGAAGCGACACGTCGCGCGAATCGAGCTCGTCCCCTCGCGCAGCGCGCTCCAGTGTTTCAGGGTGGCGCGGGTCGTGGTGCCGGCGCTCTTAAATATGTGCACGAAGACGAGCATCGGGCGATTCGATACTCTTCCGTCGCATATGCCTCCCGCCTGTCGCCACGCTTCCGCGTAGCTCAGGACGTTCGGTGCGATCGGCCTCGCATGCGTTTGATTGACTACGATTATTTTTTGCTTGGCTGCAGCACCTATGCAGAGTAGCAGCGCCCATGCACGCGCATTGCTGCGATGGCGCATGCGTTCTAATTCGTGATGGGCAGCCGGTCTATGCGCCTCCGTGTGAGGCGAAACCCGTCGAAATCCGTTAATGGCAAAACACGACCCCGCCGATGAATCGGTTTACGCGCGGTGTCTCCCCCCCCGGGTCCCGCCCACTAGTCCTAGCACCGTAACAAAAGCACCGTGGTCTGAGCTCGTCGGACACATTGACTGGGCCCGGGTCGCGGGCAAACAGGAATAAACACACCATAAAGTTAAACTCCTAGTCCGGCGCCATGAAGTCCTGCGACGCGCGGGCGTCGGCCTCCATGGTCACGTCGCCGTCGCCCGAGCCCGAGAGGCACCGCGCGCGGGACGCGTCCATCATGACGAAGCGCCAGCAGACGAAGCCCGCGCCCGCGGCGCCCGAGTAGTTGTCGAGGCACCGCTGCAGGTCTCGCTTCCGATCCACATAATAATCGAGCACGTTCTGCGCGACCTCGCGCTTGGACAGGGCGTCCGCGAGCACGGACTGCTCCACGCCGTAGGGCCCGAAGCCGTCCAGCTCCCGCTTCGCCGAGGGGTCCGCGTCATATAAAATGAAGCCCGCCTCGTCCACCACGTAGCGCGTGTCCGCGCCGAGGGGCGCCTGGGCCACCTCGAACCCGTTGAACTGGTCCTTCGTACCGATGACGTAGACGCCTTTGCGCACGGCGCACAGCGAGTACTGCGGGTTCTGTCGTAGTAAATTCGTTTCCACACAAACGTTCATCGCGCCCGCGTCGTCCTCGTCCTCCGCATCCCCGACGCAGTGCCAGAACCAACTTCTAACGTCGGCCTTGCGGCCCGCGGTCACCGCACTGCGGCACGCGTCGTCCACGTACTCGGGCTTGATGTGGTGCGAGTAGACGAATTGGACCGTGGGGAAGACGCGGACCGTCCGCCTTTTACCCAGGGACGTATAGGATAACCGGAAGCACGCCTTGGGGATGGGCAAGTGCAAGCACTGGGCCACCTTATCACCGCTCCGACACGAAGCATAATAATCGCTCTCTTCGAAAGACAGAGGCATCTGGTGCTTCCTGTCCCAGGCTTCCATGGTGTCCGAGTCCCGGTTCTTGTTCTGCTGCTTCTGCTTGGTTTTTTGTTGTTGCTTCGTGTAGCTGATCTCCTGGCCCTCGTCGTTGGCGTCTCCACTTAAAAAGGCCACAACAGGGTCAAACACATCGTTTGAATTAATACGGACCTCGTGCTTCGCCCTACTTAGCTCCACCAATAAGCGTTGTACCACACTTGGCGACGGGTCCACGGCCCTCACCGAAGCATCGGTGGCGACGCTGAACTTGGACTTGAGGATATTCGAAACAATAGAAGCACAAACTTCGTCGCCGAAGACGTCCCGATTGAACTTTTGAGCCAGCTCGTCGACCTTTTGTGGGAGACACCCGGCCATCCTTTCCAGGAAGTCGTTCACAATGTCGCCCTCGTGGTAGAACTGCTTCCTAGAGAGATTGGAGACCGCCACGAGCGTCTGGTAGATGGACGAGAGGTTGCCGGCCGTGCGCATGTCGCAGTTCTTTATATATAAGTCGCGCGTCAGTCTCCAACTACACACGTCGGCGGCCTCCTTCCCGTACTCCATCGAGTAGCCGCTCAGGTAGATGGTGAAGGTCGTGGCGCTCATCGTCCGACTTCGCCCCAGCGCCTGCCAGATCTTGCTGAAGTCGTCCACGTCGTGCGCCAACACGACGCTCTCCGCGAAGAGGGGCCGCCCGAACTTCTCCCGAAATTGCAGTTGGAACGGCACGTCCTTCCCGATGACGTTCCGGTTGTCGACGAAGAAGAACACGACGTCCGGGAGTGATGAACCATATTCATTCACCAGAAATTTGTAAAACTCCTCGTCGAAGGGGAGGTCCGTTGACGTTTTACAACATAAAATTCGATCCCCTCCATCGGTGGGATCCACGTGGTACACGTACCGGAACCGCTCCCCGCATTCCTGGACGAGGACGTCCCGCACGTCTCTTACCGAAGAACGCTTGAAGACGCCGCATAGATCCACGAGCACGTTAGGTACGACGTGGTCCTCGTCCGACATCGCGTCTTCTCGCAGCACGCTCTTGAGCACGTCTAATTCGTTGCCCTGCTCCACGAAATCACTTAAAGCGTAGCGCACCGTCACATTAGAATTGGACCCCTGGAATTGTCGAAAGCGCGCCTCGAACTCTCGTTCCTGAAGCGCTTCCACGCCGTGGGCGTAGAAGCCCCGGTCGATGAGGTCCGGTATACGTGTAGTGGTCCCCTTGCGGATGTAGGACGAAGTAGGATAGTTGTCGATGAAGGGCGTGCCCGTGAAGCCGACGCAGTCGAAGTTGAAGACGACGTCCACAGAATTGACCGATCGAGCCCGATCTCGAATCTCCATCCTCTTCAGCACGATCTCGTACAAAAAGCGGGTCAGGCCGTCCTTTGTCAGGGGATGGTCCCGAATGATATGCGACAGCGACTCGTGGCCGTACACTAAATCGTCGTACTCAACGCCGCTCTTCCTTAGGTACTTCGAGTAGTACTCGAAAGACAGGAATTTCCGCTCTTCCTTGAACAAGGCGTCGTACTTCTGCACGTCCTCTAATAACACGTAATACGTTAAGTAGATGGTTCTTTCGACGTCCGAGTAGTACGACCCCGGCATCGCCCGATTGACACTCTCGTACGGTCGCGCGATGAGTGATCGATACCCGTCTAGGTCCTGCGAGATATTGGACGAACAGTGCCGCAGCGTCGCTTCGTTGAAGATGCCAAAAGATTTGTTCAGGGACCGACTCGCGTCCTGGACCTCCTTGTGGATGCACCTAAATTTCTTATGTAACGTAGACCAGTAGTCCTCGTCGACGGCGGGGGCCGTGTCTGAGTAAGCACTTCTAGCGGTCTCCAGGTACTTGGTCAAAGTCTCCCTCGAAAAGTTATTCGCCTTATTTTGGCAGATGTTGAACACGAGCTTGTCCCGGTCCAGGAAGTCGTCCACCTCGTCCACTAAGACCAGCACCCGGTCTCTATTAGGGTAGACCTTTTTACAAATGGCGTCATACGTCAAAGCTTTTTTGAACTGGTTGAAACTCGTGACAAAGATCTGCTTCCGCGGCGGGAGCTGCTGGACCGGTGTGAGAGATCTAGAGTACGACGACGTCCGTCGAAGGGGCGAACTCGAATCGAGGCGCACGTCGTCGTGGAGTAACGCAAAAATGTCGTCATAAATGCGGTAGTCCTGGCGGAAGTTGAGGCCTAAGCAGTAGCGGTGCACCTGGGCCTTGGCGTCCGGGACCAGGTGTTCCGGCACCAACACAACGAGGCAGCGCTTCTCCCGCCCGCCCCGCGCTAACGCCTTTAAGGTCTCGCGGTTGTTCGACAGGAACGCCATGCAGAAGAGCGGCAGGATGACTTTCGTTTTGCCACTCCCAACTTCCGAGAAGTGGAAGCACTCGGGCGCCTCGATGATCTTCTTCAAGAATAGGCGCTGCTTGGGCCGCGGCACGATTTGTCTTTTACCTTCGCTTTCCCTCTGGAACTTCACGAAGACGGCACATAACGCGTCGACGAACACGGCTAGGGGGTCGTGCTCATGCGCATCTACGTCGTGGAACTCCTTGGCGAATAATAGATCATATTCTGTATTCGACGCGCTCCCCAGCACGTACCGGATGGCCTCCTGCCAGGGCCCCGCGATCTTCACGACCTTCCCCGCGGTGAACGTGTAGTCCAGTTTGACGGAGCACCGCCGCAATTGGAACAGCACCAGGATGAAGAGGGACGCGTTCCTCAGATGCGCCGCGAGGTCCAGCAGATTAATCAAATGTTGCCTCCCAGTGACTTGGAGCACATACTCGGGGGCGTAGAACGTCACCTTACTCTCGGTCACCAGTTCGTTCAAGTGGCTCGTTTGAAAGGCGTGCTCGTCGTTCAAATCGATGAAACATTCGTCGCTATCAATGCATTCGACCACCTCGTGCTTCATGCCGTAGTAGTCCACGTGGTGCTGGCCGCCGCCGTCGACGTGGTACTTCACGTTCTTCGAGGCGAGTAGGACGGCGTCCGCGCTATCGGCGTAGGTGAAACAAGGCACGAAGCTCACGGCGTCGTTGAAGAAGGCGCAGGCCAGCTCGACGCCCGTCTGGTTCACCCTTACTGAAACGCCGTCCTCCGAGGCGTCCACGCGTAGAGCGCTATCACTCACGAACAATAAGTATTTTGAGTCGTCGTTCGAACATCGAAAGACGTTGGAGATCTCCACGTAGCGCACTACACTTTCAACGCCCGGCCGCTTCGGGTCGACCCGCACCTTATAGAGCTGCACGTCCGCGTTTTGCGAGGAGACGTCGAATAGAGGTAATTCGTCGTACTTGATCAATCCATTGCTTTCGGTGAAGGTGTGTCTTCTGGTAATAAGGTCCAGGTAGTCCGCCGTGCTCGCGGAGAACTGCCTAGGTACCACAATCCGAAAGGCCCCGTCGACCTTCAACTTGTAAGAATCCACCTCCGCCGACTTGTTGATCTGGCAGAGGGAGACGTAGATTTTGACCAGCAAGACGTAGTCCCGGTACTTCGGGTCGGCCTGGAGCGCTCGTGTGATGGTGTTCATGCGATTTCGCTGGTCTATTCTACGGTTGACGAGGAACTTGTGGGCGCACTCGAACAGGAGGTCTTCTACCTTGAGTCTCGTCACGCCGTCCTGACTGGTCTTCTTATCCCGCTCGTGGATCTGGTCCGAGACCTCCACTTGCAATTGGCGCGTGTCCCCTCGCGACGCCGCGGGCAAGGACGGGAGCCGGAGCGCGGACGCGTACCGCTCGAAGAGCCCGAAGTCCAGCAAGAGCGAGAGGAGCGCTAAATTGATCACGTCGTCGTCCGTGCGTATTTCGCCCTCGACGCGCGCGAAGAGCCCCTCCAGGGCGCGCCTCACGTAATGCCGCTCGAAGACGCGGTCCACCGCGATGACCGACGCGGACAAACCGGGTGAGGACGTGACGCCCGGCGCGAGGTCTTTGCCGTCCGCGGCGACCGCCAGGTCCAGATCGCCCCGCGCGTTGACCTCGACCGGGCCGTACGCATACGCCGTGTGACTCGCATCGTCGAAGAGCTTCTGGCACGAGATCGCCAGCAACGACCGGACGTCCTTCCCAAACAACTGTAACCCCGTCAGGTCGGGGTTCCGCCAGTACGCCTCGACGACGCTCAGGAAGTGGAACGGCCGGTTGTACTTGCTCCACGCGAAGCCCATGCCAATCCGCAAATGGACCTTCGTCGATGTTTTCGCGGACGGTATGCTACCCAGGGTGTGCTGGTACTTGCGCAGGCCGTTGCGGGCCATCTGGTTGATGGCCTCCCGTTCGAACTCGTACTCCATGCGGCCGGACGTGCGGTGCATCAATTTCGTGGTGTAGAAGGCGGCCCTCGTCAGGGTGTTAATATCCTTCTCCTTCGGGTTCTCGTCGGGAAACCCTAAAGCCACGTACTCGGCAAAAAAGGCGTGGCTCGGGAAGCTCGCTTCGAAGGCCTCCCTGTGGGGGCTCCGCGCGAAGTCCTTGGCATCCACTAATTGCTCGTAGTCCGACTGGTGCGACGTCGAAAACCGCGCGTGTGCGGCTAAGATGTGGTTCGCCGCCCGGCACCGCGTCTCCAAATCTCTATCCGGACAGCGGTCCCTTCGCAGTAACGCGAGGAGATCCACGGCGTACAGGTAGTAGTGCACGTCCCTCAACTCCTTCTGGCCGTTCTCGTACTGCGCGAAGAAGTAGTAGTCCCGGTGCTTCCCTCTCTTCAAAGCAGGAGCATCTAAGATGGAACTTAAAATAGGTTCCAGGTCCGCGTAGTGGTCCAAGAGCTGGTTCTTCCGTAACGCATGGAACCCGGCGAAGTCTCTAAGCCGATGCACGATTTGGGCATGAAACCCAAACGCCAGGGACGTGGCCCGGTACTTGTAGAAGTGGGCCTTGGCTAACTGACAAACGGCGTCGTCGTTCGCGTGGCCGATCCTTTGTAACGATTTCGTGTTCGGGGCACTTGCGACCGCACCAACCAATGAAAAGTTGCCGTAGCGATGGAGGACTCGCGTTCGTTTCAGGTACGTATAAACCTCGTCCTTTTGTTTCGCGTAGTCCGTTTCGACACTATACTTCTTGAGGTACTTCACACAAAGATCGTAATACGGCGCGGAGGTATGGCGAGAGAAGTCTAATAACACGTTGGCGTTCGTCAGGGGCCGCAGACAGCCGTCCTTGCCCTTCCAGAACTCCAGGAGAAACCGCGCGACTGCCACGGAGCACCGTTCCAGGCGCGCCGGGTCCGGCACCCGGAGGGAGCTCCCGTCTACTGTTAAGGGACCGCCCGCCCGGCATAATAGCGCAAAGAGGAACGTTTGAAAATAACACGTATTCCCCGTCAATTGGGAAGCCATCATCGACGGCTCTTTTGCCGTATTCACCAAGTACCAGTCCTTCAGGTCCAAACGCACGGCCTTGGAGAAGCCCTCGTTCCCCCTGCCATAGCGCCGGTTCAAATCGCGATAGATCCGAAAGATCTTCTTCCTCACGTGTGTCGCCTGATAGGACGTGTAGTGGTCCTCGGGGTTCTCCTGCACGTGCTGCGAATTCCCGTAGCCGCACTTGAGGAGGTGCCACAATATATGAGTCTGGGCGCCGTCGCCCGTCAAGAGTTGCTGGCCGCCTCTCGCGGGGTCGTAAGCTATTACCGCACCCCTCTCCAAACATTGGAAGGCCGTAAAGTGCGCATCAATGCAGCAGGTCACGAGCATCTGGTGTGCTTGGACATGGTCTAACAACTCCTCGTACAGCATGTTCTTCCGGTCGGCCAACACATTGCTCAGCATGTCCACTTCCAAGACGCCGCTAAAGAACTGCGCCACCGCGTGATAATTCGAGTAGCCCCGATCGAAGTACGCCGCCGGGGCAAACAATAGTAACGGCGAAAAGGCGTACGGGTAGCAGTCCACTAACTGGTCCTCCTCGCTGGCGACCCTCTTTCTTTTTTGCAGCTCGTTCAGTGTGGGCGGCGCGGGCGGCTGGAGCGGGCTGTTGGGCGCCGGCTGGAGGCCGCTGGCGCCGCCGCCCATGCTGCCGTTCATATACTGGCTGTCTTGGACTGATGCGTTGCAACAGCGCGGCTCGATCGCTTTGCTGCTGTCTCGCTGATGGGTCGCCTCTTGGAGGCGCTGCTCGCTCTGCGCTCGCGCTCGCAGCGATGCGGCAGGAGGAAGGATCACTGTGGGCGAAAACCAATGCGCTACGTCGTGGTAGCAATGCACACACGCAAGGGCAGCAATGCGGCACGCTTTAAAATGCTCACTGAAAAACCCGTTTTGCGGTTCAAATCGGACGCCTCCGACGAGGTAATCCGGGGTCACAGGAACGTCTCTTTGAGTACGTTGACACTCCGAGGACTAATTGATATACCTTACCGGGGAGGCATGAGCTCACGCCGACGAGAGCCACACCCGCATCTCCACGACCCAGACGTTCGCAAGCGGAGGGAAGAAGCGGCGCGCCCTTGATGGCAGGCGCCTGGAAGTGGGTAAGTCGTTCCGTGGTGACCACGGGGGCCTTGGGCGGGTCGTTGGACCGTCTTGGGGAGCTAGGAGTGTCGTTGGTAGGAAACGTGAGTCGTTGGACCGTCTTGGGGAGCTGGGGGTGTCGTTGGCAGACCGATCTAGAGCGCTTTCAGGCAGATGTCCGAGAGCGTCACGTCGGCGGCGGCGTACCACGGATTCCCGACGTACACG
>Ga0114994_10002817_pt1 | contig 12732 bp, 8 predicted proteins | sample ArcticOcean_MG_C_9_FD_87043 | JGI IMG/M metagenome (GOLD analysis project Ga0114994, IMG submission 87043) | Marine microbial communities from western Arctic Ocean - ArcticOcean_MG_CB2_152 | ecosystem: Environmental > Aquatic > Marine > Oceanic | place: Arctic Ocean: Canada Basin | collected... | reverse complement strand
GGTAATGGCTGTTTCTCCAGTGCTGGCAAAAGACCTGACAATTGGTTTTGTTACCACGCTCACTACACCGGCTGCATTAATAGGTAAGCAGATGAAAGCTGGTGCTGAATTAGCGATGGATCATATCGGTAATAAAATGGGTGGGCGGAGCACCAAAATTATTTTTGAGGATGATGCTTTTAACCCCAAAGTTGGTAAGCAAAAGACTGAAAAGCTCATCAAAAAAGATAAGGTTGATATTGTTGCCGGTTATATATGGTCCCATGTCCTGGGTGCTTCAGCTCCTGTTGTTCTGAAAGCTAACAAGTTTCTCTTTGTTTCTAATGCGGGACATTCGATTTATTCGGGAAAGAAATGTCATAAGAATTTTTTTAATGTTTCTTGGGAGAATAGCCAGAATGCCTCTGCTACGGGGGAGCTTCTTAATCAGAAAGGTATAAAGAAACTCTATATTCTGTCGCTGAATTATGCCGCTGGTAAACAAGTCGTCGCTGGAATTGAGCGAACTTATAAGGGTAAGGTCGTTGGTAAAGATTTTGTGCCAATGAGCCACAAAGATTGGTCCGCAGAGCTATCTAAAATTAAAGCGGCTAAGCCAGATGCTGTTGTTGCCTTTTATCCAGGTAGTTGGGGGCCAAAGTTTTTTGGCCAATTTAACCAAGCTGGTTTGAATAAAACGATACCGCTCTATCATGTGTTTTCAGTCGACATGGGGAATTTACCAATTTTCCAGAAAAATGGTTTGAATGTGTTGAATACCTTTCAAACAGCTCAATGGTCACCGGATTTTAAATCAGCCCAAAATATTAAATTTGTGAAGGATTTCAAGAAGAAGTACAAAATGATGCCTAATACTTTTGCGTCACAAGCCTATGAGACGATCATGTTGATTAAATCTGGCGTTGATGCGGTTAAGGGCGACGTAAAGAAAATGGATAAAATGCGTGCAGCGCTTGAAAAGGCTGATTTTAAAGCTCTACGCGGTACTTTTAAATATGGTAAGGAGCATTTCCCAATTCAGGATTTTGTCTCTCGTGAAGTTGTGGCGGGTGCCGACGGAAAATGGACTATCATTTCCGGTAAGAAAGTTCTTACAAACTCTCGCGCTTATAACTATAAAGAGTGCAAACGCTAGAAGCTTTCTCCAGACCTTCTGAAAATGGGGTATGCCTTGCATGTATACCCCATTTTTGAAGCTAAAAAGGCTCTAGTTCATTTGTAAAACTAATAAATCTTCAACATGATTGCTAGACGCATATTTCATAAGTGAGTACTAAGATTGTCGAAATTATTTTCACCAACGAATGAAGAAATTCAGCAATGGCGCGCTGATGGGGTGATTTGTTTACGGGGTGTTTTTAGCTCTGACTGGCAAGACCTTCTCGAGGATGGCTTTGATCAATCTGTTAATAGTCCAAGCTCCTTGTCAAAGGACTATGCTGAGGTGGGGAAGGGAAGCTTTTTTACCGATCATGCCATGCACCGCCGCGTTGAACCTATTAATCGGTTCGTGAACCAATCTCCATTAGGTGACTATGCTGCGGCTTTGATGTCTGCGACTAAAATTAATTTAGTGGATGACCATTTGTTGGTAAAGGAGCCCGGAACACAAAACCCCACTTATTGGCATCAAGACCAGCCTTATTTTAATTTTGATGGCGAAGATTTTTGCTCGGTCTGGATTCCGCTGGACCCCGTTGACGCGCAGAATGGTACAATGAGATTTGTTAAAGGCTCACATCTTTGGGGAAAACAATTCCATCCGGTCCGTATTGGCGCTGGTGATATTATTGATGGGGCAGAAGACTTTGACGGGCCAGCACCGGACATTGATGCTAATCCAGAAGGGTACGAAATATTGTCTTGGGATTTAATCCCAGGTGATTGCTTGGTCTTTCATGGTAAAATGCTACATGGGGCTTTTGCAAACTTATCTCTTGATGCGCGCCGGAGGGCTTTCTCAATACGCCTAACTGGTGATGATATTGTATGGGCACCTAAAAAATACGCCCCAACGGAGAACGTCCTTCCTGATTTGATTCAAGGTGGCTCAATTGAATGTGCGGCCTATCCTAGGGTTTGGCCACGTTAAAATTAGGTTCTCTATAAAATATTCCTTTAGCGGTAACTTAAATAAATTTTATTTAGAAAGAGATCAGCTCTTTTGTGTTAAAGTAAAATTATCCTTTTCAATTGTTCTGCAGCAGCAATAATTTAATTCGAAGGGATTCGGATTTTCAGAAGGATTAATATGGTCAAAAATTCCGAAATTACCCTTTATTAAATGTGAACATTATTAGAACATACCTGTAATTTGCGTTTATTTTCAGTTTGTTAAATAAAACGTTTACAAATAAGAACAAATAGGGTACAAACGGAGCCAGTTGCGCGAATCATTCGTCTGTGAAATAAGGAGATACAGCAAATGTCAGAACCAGCACTTCGTCTCGTGGAGAAAAAAGACATCGATAAAGAAAAAGCATTAGATGCGGCCTTAAGCCAAATTGAACGCAATTTTGGTAAAGGCTCGATCATGAAACTCGGGCAGCAAGATGCGCTCGATATAGAAGCTATTTCAACAGGTTCGCTTGGACTTGATGTAGCTCTCGGCATAGGTGGACTACCACAGGGACGCGTTATCGAAATCTATGGACCTGAAAGTTCTGGTAAAACGACATTATCTCTGCATGTGGTTGCGGAGGCTCAAAAAAATGGTGGCACTTGCGCCTTTATTGACGCAGAACATGCGCTCGATCCTGGCTATGCTAAAAAGCTAGGAGTGAATGTTGAGGAGCTTTTGATTTCTCAGCCTGACGCAGGTGAACAAGCGCTTGAAATCGCAGATACTTTGGTGCGCTCCAGTGCAATTGATGTGCTTGTTATTGATAGCGTTGCCGCCCTTGTTCCACGGGCTGAACTTGAAGGTGAGATGGGTGACCATCACGTTGGTTTACAAGCCCGTCTTATGAGCCAAGCTTTGCGCAAGCTGACGGCTTCAGTTGCCAAATCAAACACTATGATTATCTTCATCAATCAAATTCGCATGAAGATTGGTGTGATGTTTGGTAGCCCTGAAACCACAACAGGCGGTAATGCGCTTAAGTTTTATGCTTCGGTTCGTCTGGATATCCGCCGTATTGGTGCGATTAAAGACAAAGACGATATTGTTGGTAACCATACCCGCGTCAAGGTTGTTAAAAATAAAGTAGCACCGCCTTTTAAGACCGTTGAATTCGACATTATGTATGGCGAAGGTATCTCGAAGATGGGGGAATTAATTGATCTTGGTGTGACCGCTGAAATTGTTGAGAAATCAGGATCTTGGTTTTCTTATGATAGCACCAGGATTGGTCAGGGCCGAGAAAATGCTAAGACTTTTCTCAAAGAGAACCCTGAAATGGCTGCAGAGATTGAGCAAAAAATTCGAGCAAATGCAGGCTTACTAGCGGATGACATGATCTCACCACCCAAAACAGCTAAGAATGATGATGAAGAAGAAGGCTCCGAGGAAGATATTGTTCTACAAACTAGCGAATAATTAGAATTTATTCTAACACCTCTATCAATTACTAAGACGACCTTTGGAATTTTCTAAGGGTCGTTCTTGTATTTAGAAGTTATAGTATATTGGTAGCTTAGCTAAAGATGGCTCTGATGTTAATGGATTATAGGTACCCCGGACTTTCTTAGCGTTGAATTTCTGTGACGCTTGTTCAGTTAAATTAAGTTTGGTGCAGATGGTATTCTACTATTTTCTTATTAGTCGTATATTCCTTTGTTTTGGCAGTCTCAATATCGTTGGCCATCCAACTGCTTATCCACGTTAAAGATAAGTTATTGAACCTGTTAAATCACAACACGGGCAGCGCTTAATATTTCTAATCCCCATAATTCCTGTGTGCCATTCCTGGACATGTTTGAATTTGCGAGGTAAAAGCCAAGGTCACTTACGTGTTTTCTTATTTATGTAATGGTACCTATAATGCAGTCTACAAATGATATCCGCGCTTTGTTTTTGGATTACTTTGCTAACCTTGATCACAAGGTCGTTGCCTCATCATCATTAGTGCCTCAAAATGATCCGACGCTGATGTTTACCAATGCTGGTATGGTCCAATTTAAGAACACCTTCACCGGCCAGGAAGTACCTGATTATAGTCGTGCGACGACCTCTCAAAAATGCGTGCGCGCCGGAGGCAAGCACAATGATCTAGAGAACGTTGGTTATACCGCACGCCATCACACCTTTTTTGAAATGCTAGGTAATTTTTCCTTTGGTGATTATTTTAAAGATGATGCCATAGAGTTTTCCTGGAATTTAATCACCAAAGAATATGGTCTTTCAGTTGAAAAACTTCTGGTCACTGTGTTTGCTGAGGATGACCATGCATTTGATCTTTGGAAAAAGATTACTGGCTTTTCCGAAGATAAAATTATTCGAATTCCAACTAGTGATAACTTTTGGTCGATGGGCGACACTGGGCCATGCGGGCCTTGTTCTGAAATTTTTTACGATCATGGTGACCATATACCCGGCGGACCACCAGGTTCTCCCGATGAAGACGGCGACCGATTTATTGAAATTTGGAATCTCGTTTTCATGCAGTATGAACAGTTGGCAGGCGGGCAGAGGGTTGATTTACCAAAGCCAAGCATTGATACGGGTATGGGGCTTGAGCGCATTTCTGCTGTTATGCAGGGTACTCACGATAACTACAAAACAGATCTGTTTCAGGCTTTGATAGATGCATCTGCCGAAACATCTGGAACTGATGCTGCTGGTGAACATAATTTCTCTCATAGAGTAATAGCGGATCATCTTAGGGCCACAAGTTTTTTGATTACGGAGGGTGTAATGCCTTCTAATGAAGGACGGGGATATGTCCTCAGACGTATAATGCGCCGCGCCATGCGTCATGCACATCTCATGGGTTGTGAGAATCCATTGTTATTTAAGCTTGTTCCGACTTTAATTCAGCAAATGGGGCAAGCCTTCCCAGAGTTAACTCGCGCACAAGCATTGATCACAGAAACTTTGGAACTTGAGGAAAACAGGTTTAAGCGAACACTCGATCGGGGCCTTGGTTTGCTAGAAGACGAGACAAAAAAATTAGAAGATGGGGGCGAGTTACCGGGCGCGGTAGCATTTAAGCTCTATGACACGTTTGGTTTTCCGCTTGATCTAACTCAGGATGCGTTACGCAGTAAAGGCTATAGCGTTGCCCTTGACGGTTTTAATTCTGCGATGGAAAAACAACGAGCCGATGCCCGGGCAGCCTGGAAAGGTTCAGGAGATGCAGCAACAGAGCAGATTTGGTTTGATATCCGAGAAAAAACTGGAGCTACAGAATTTTTGGGTTATGAGGTTGAAAGTGCAGAAGGAAAAGTTCTAGCTCTAGTTGTCGATGGTGCGGCGGTTGAAGAAGCTGCAGATGGTTCAGACGTTGCCATTATTCTTAACCAAACACCATTCTATGGTGAGTCAGGCGGCCAAGAAGGTGATCACGGTATCATCTCTATAGAAGGCGGTACAGTTGTGAGGATTACAGATACGCTGAAGAAACTAGGCGACTTGCTTGTGCATATCGGAAAGGTATCTGGCGGCAATCTAAAAGTCAGTGACGAAGTTTACTTAACCGTGGAACATGAGCGCCGTTCAGCCTTGCGGGCACATCACTCCGCAACCCATTTGCTTCACTCAGCCCTACGTAACCAATTAGGGGGACATGTGGCACAAAAAGGCTCCCTCGTTGCCGGTGAACGTTTACGCTTTGATGTTTCGCATCCAAAAGCAATGACCGTTGAAGAGATTTCTTTGGTTGAGGATCAGGTTAATATTCAGGTGCGCGGTAATAGCAAAGTTACGACCCGCCTTATGACGCCAGAGGAGGCTATTGATGATGGCGCAATGGCCTTGTTCGGCGAGAAATATGGCGCTGAGGTCCGGGTTGTTACGATGGGAAACCGGAAGATTAATGAAGCTTGTTCAACGGAACTTTGCGGTGGTACCCATGTCCGTCGAACCGGCGATATTGGCTTGTTCCGAATAGTTTCGGAAAGCGCTGTTGCTGCCGGTGTTCGTCGGATCGAAGCCGTTACTGGAGCTGCTGCGCAATCCTATATTAAAGATCAAGCCAATGTACTTATTGCTGCTGCGGACGTCTTAAAGGTAACTCCTGCGGATGTGCCGGGTCGGATTGAGGGGTTGCTCGATGAGCGTCGTAAGCTTGAAAAAGAAGTCACCGAGTTGCGCCATCAAATAGCGATAGGTGGCAGTGGTGGCAGTGATCCAATGGATATCATTGAAATTTCGGGCATTAGATTTTTGGGGAAAATATTAGACCGAGTTCCCGCGAAGGACCTTAAGAGTCTGACCGACGATTTCAAAGGTCAAATAGGATCAGGCGTTGTTGCCTTGATGAGTGTTAATGAGGGCAGGGTATCATTAGTGGTTGGGGTCACCGAAGATTTGGTTCAAAAGTTAAGCGCGGTTGAATTAGTACAAGCGGGCTCAATTGCTGTTGGCGGTAAAGGTGGCGGTGGTAGACCCGATATGGCTCAAGCTGGTGGCCCCGATGGCAGCAAGGTACCTGAAGCAATAACGGCAATTGAAAAAGCAATCTCTGCTGCTTCTTTAATTTAAGTAGAAGGAAATTAAGAAATGAAGTTTTCAAGTACCGATAATTACGTTGCAACCGAAGATTTAATGGTAGCAGTAAACGGTGCAATTGCCCTGGAGCGCCCTCTTTTAGTTAAAGGGGAGCCAGGCACAGGTAAGACTGTGCTTGCTCACGAAATTGCTGCTGCCCTAGGGCGTCCGCTAATTGAATGGCACGTTAAATCTACTACCAAAGCTCAACAGGGCTTATATGAATATGATGCGGTGTCGCGCTTGCGTGACTCTCAACTCGGCGATGAAAAAGTACAAAATATTTCAAATTACATCAAGAAGGGAAAGTTGTGGGAAGCTTTTACCGCAAAAGATAATCCGGTTTTACTGATTGATGAGATTGATAAAGCAGACATCGAGTTCCCCAATGATTTATTGCTAGAATTGGACCGTATGGAATTTCATGTCTATGAGACTAATGAGACGATTAAAGCAAAACAGCGCCCAATTGTGATAATCACTTCCAATAATGAAAAAGAATTACCGGATGCGTTCCTGCGGCGATGCTTCTTCCATTATATATCCTTTCCCGACCGTGACGTGATGCAAAAAATTATAAATGTGCATTACCCCAACATTCAGAATAATTTAGTACGTGAAGCCCTGAACGCTTTTTATGGTATTCGGGATGTGCCTGGTTTGAAGAAAAAGCCTACCACCTCTGAACTGTTGGATTGGATTAAATTACTCATGGTGGAAGATATTCCGCCAGAATCACTTCGTATGAAAGAGGGCAAGGATATCATCCCACCACTTTACGGCGCTCTTTTGAAGAATGAGCAGGATGTTCATTTGTTTGAAAAACTGGTTTTCTTGAACCGCCAAGAAGAACGCTGATTGATGATTAGGAAAACTCAATGTTCACCGATTTTTTTCTAACCCTACGCGATGCTAAAATACCAGTATCTCTTCGGGAATATTTAACGCTACTTGAAGCTATGGATAAAGGCGTTGCCGACTATAAGGTTGATAACTTCTATTACCTGGCCCGCTCTTGTTTAGTGAAAGATGAGCGCAATCTGGATAAGTTTGATCAAGTGTTTGGAAAATGTTTTGAGGGCCTTGAACTAACTTCAGAAGACGAGGAGGTTGTCGCCGAAATCCCGGAGGATTGGCTGCGCTCGCTTTCTGAGCGCGTTATGACATCAAAGGAAATGGCTGATATAGAAGCTATGGGTGGGTTTGAAAAGCTCATGGAAGAGCTTCAGAAACGTTTGGCTGAACAGGAAAAGCGCCATGAAGGCGGCAGTAAATGGATCGGGACCGGCGGGACTTCGCCTTTCGGTGCTAATGGTTATAATCCTGAAGGTGTCAGTATTGGTCAAAAGGAGGGTCGACACGGTCGGGCTGTAAAAGTATGGGACAAGCGCCAGTATAAAAACCTCGATGATCAAATTGAGATAGGTACGCGCAATATCAAGGTGGCGTTGCGTCGGCTTCGGCGGTTCGCCCGCGATGGTGCTGCAACGGAGCTTGATCTTCCAGATACAATAAACTCCACCGCTCGCAATGCCGGTTTGCTCGACATCAAAATGGTACCCGAGCGTCATAACACGGTAAAAGTTTTGATCCTTTTTGATATTGGTGGTTCGATGGATTATCATATAAGGACCTGTGAAGAATTATTCTCAGCGGTCAGGAGTGAGTTTAAACATCTTGAATATTTCTACTTTCATAACTGTCTTTATGAGCGGCTGTGGAAGGATAATGATCGGCGTCATGTTGATTCTATAATGACCTGGGATGTTTTGCATACCTATCCTGCTGATTATAAATTGATTTTCGTCGGTGATGCGACGATGAGCCCCTATGAGATTGCGTATCCCGGCGGCAGCGTCGAACATTGGAATGAAGAACCCGGTAATGTCTGGTTGAACCGCATCCTTAACGTCTATAATCGTTCTATCTGGCTTAATCCTGTGCCTGAAGAATATTGGCAGGCCACACCGACGATTCGAGATATAAAGCGAACCATGCGCGATCGCATGTATCCGCTTACACTGGATGGACTCGATCGTGGCATCCGTGAACTCGCGCGCTAAGTTTACTCAAAGCGAAATAAAAAATCAGGATGTAAATAAGACCATATTTTGCCATCAAATTAGGCATTTAGTTGTTCCAGTCTATTGGTTATATCCCGCTATTCATCTGGCTGTGATGGCTGTGATGGCATTGAGGCATTGATTAAACCGGGAAACGTCAGTAGGCGGAAGATATGTCTGATGGAGGGGTTGCCAGGCCACCTTCTGATATTAAAAATTGAGTTTGGTAATTAACCTGAGCATTATATCAAAACGTTAGGGTTATCAGAATTATTTAAATAAATTTAACTTTTCTTTGGAATTTTAAATATTTTTTCCATAGCGAGTAGACGAAGACGTCGTTTCATATCGGGGTCTAGATCATCGAGTAATTTCGATTGTACTTTGTGAATGGCGAGCGCTTGCTCAATTAACGTCTGACGGGCATTAGCTGAGAGCTGATTTTTTAGGACCTCAGGCTTTAAATTTTTATCTATTTTTTCAAGTTTGTTTTGATCTAAAGCTATGGCTCCGGATAGAATTGACAGTGGAGCAGTTAAGTCGTCTTGTTGGCGTTCTATGCCACTTACATTTTGTATGACCTGCGGCACTTTCGATGGCTTTTGGTTATTGGCAACCTTTTTTTTAATTATAGAAGAGGACTTTCTTGATTTTGAAAATATGTTGAACATAAATGAAATCATATCCTCAACTTAATTGGAAAACCATAGAGAAATATTTTCCGCTAAGCTTTTTATAGGATGACTTGGGCCAAAAATTGATTATGGTCTTTTATATGAAAAGAGAACGCTCAACTAAAATAGTGTCGACTTTGGGTCCGGCCAGTTCATCCCCAGAAATGATAATAAAGTTATTTGAAGCTGGAGCGGATGTATTTAGGCTAAATTTTAGCCATGGCACCCATTCTGATCATAAAAAGCGTTACGATATTATTCGTGAAGTGGAGGGAAATTATGACCGTCCGATCGGCGTTATGGCTGATTTGCAAGGCCCCAAGATTCGTGTAAGTAATTTTATTGATGATAAAATTGAATTAATAAAGGGTGCTAAATTTATTCTTGATTCAGATGTTGATACAAATGGCGATGTTAATCGTGTATCGATTTCTAATCCCGAAATTTATTCCTCTTTGGCACCCGGTATCGAGTTATTATTGGATGACGGGAAGCTGAAGCTCGTTGTTGAAAAGAATAATGTTAATTCTGTCGAAACCAAAGTGTTGGTTGGTGGTACTTTGTCCAATCATAAAGGGATCAATATTCCTAACGTAATTTTGCCTATGTCCGCCTTGACTGATAAAGATCGGCGCGATTTGGAGTTTGCCATAAATATTGGTGTGGATTGGATTGCATTATCCTTTGTACAGCGCCCTGAAGATGTGGCCGAGGCCCGACAACTAATAGCTGGGCGGGCGGGTGTTTTAACCAAACTAGAAAAGCCCTTAGCGATTGAACATCTGAAACGAATTGTCGAATTGTCTGATGCTCTTATGGTGGCGCGCGGTGATCTTGGGGTTGAGGCTCCGCCCGAAGACGTTCCTGGGTTACAGAAGAAAATCATTAGGAGGGCACGTTCTGAAGGCAAGCCGGTTATTGTAGCAACTCAAATGCTTGAAAGTATGATTACGTCGCCAACACCGACGCGAGCGGAGGCTTCTGATGTTGCTACTGCTGTGTTTGATGGCGCGGATGCCGTTATGTTATCTGCTGAAACAGCTGCGGGGGAATACCCTGTTGAAGCCGTTTCAATTATGAACAGAATTATTATAAGTGCGGAGCAAGATGATCACTATAGATTATCACAAATACAGTATAATCAGCACACGCGTGGTACGGAAGCTGATGCCATTACAGCTGCTGCTAAACAGGTAGCGCAAACACTTGATGCAGCAGCAATAGTCACGTTTACCACGACAGGTTCAACAACCCTGCGGGCCGCCAGAGAGCGTCCAGACGTTCCTATTTTAGGGTTAACGCCGAATATAAAAATAGCGCGTCGGATGGTGCTGGTCTGGGGTGTTCATCCTGTTCTAACCTCTCATTTTACCCAATTTTCTGATGTTGTCGAAAATGCAACATTCGTCGCCATTAGAGAAAATTTTGCGATACCGGGACAACGCCTAGTTATCACGGCAGGAGTGCCATTCGGTATCCCAGGGGCAACAAATGTTTTGCGCATTATTAATGTTGAGTGATTAAGTTCTCTTTAGATGTCTAACTTGACGAGCTATCGCTCCTCGGGCACACCGGGTCTATGATTACTCAGTTATTATCTATTATTGCTCCAGTGTTCTTTGGTGTAGTCTTTGGTTATGTATGGGCACGCTTGGATAAGCCTTTTGATTCTGAATTTGTAACTTCTTTGGTCTTTAACCTTGGAACACCATTGCTGGTTTTTTCTACTCTGACTAAATTGAACACGGATCCTGAGGCCTTTAAGGATTTGGCACTTGTCATGGTAGTGGCCTTGGTTTCATTCTACGTCATCAGCGTCATCATCTTGAAATTAGCACGTCTTAATTATCAAACTTACTTGTCTGCTGTAATGATACCGAATTCTGGCAATGTAGGTCTGCCTCTTTGCTTTTTAGCATTTGGTGAGCCTGGTCTCGCATTTGGGATTATTGTTTATACGATTGTAAGTTTAACTCAATTTACCGTGGGAGTGGCAATTTCATCTGGAACCTTCTCGCCACGAGAATTATATAGAAACCCATTGATTTATGCCGTTTTAGCCGCCTTGCTCGTAATGCTAACAAAATATCAGTTGCCGGACTGGATCGTTAGTACGACCTATATTTATGGACAATTTGCTATTCCGTTGATGCTAATTATGCTAGGTGTTTCGCTTGCGAAACTTAAGATAACTAGTTTGCCGCGGAGTTTCGCGCTTAGTTTAGTCCGGTTTGCTATGGGGCTTAGTGTAGGTCTGTTGGTAAGTAACCTTTTTGGGTTAGAGGGCGTTGTCAGGGGCGTTGTCGTCTTGCAATGCGCGATGCCTGCAGCGGTGTTTAACTATGCCTTGGCCATGCGCTATAAAAATAGCCCGGAAGAGGTCGCCGGCTTGGTCGTGACTTCAACACTCTTTGCTTTTGTGACGTTACCGTTCCTGTTGGCTTTTGTTTTAAAACTCTAATAGTAACTGAATGTTTTGGTTGGGGGTACTTGTGTCTGCTAAAACCTATATTATTCCCGAGAGAGATTTTCTTGAAATTATTTTAGAATTAAAGAACAACTATAAAAAATGTGTGGCCTAAGAAAGTAACCAACTATTTGGTTAAGATTTTGAACTTACCTCTCTTCTAAACAATAGTAACTACTTCTCTGCTTCAGACGCTGCTTTATCCATTTTCAACGCTAGGTTTTCTGGTATTTTTTTGTTTAGAGAGATACCGTACGCCACCACAAGCAGAACAGTCAGAATTGATAAAACTAACAACGGTGTTTTGGATTTAAGGTATGAGAGAAGTGATTTATAGTTAAACGTTAAATGTGATAATACTGATATTATTAAAATTATCCCAAATAATATGTGTACAGGGTGCATTTGCATCGTAAAAGATGGTCTTGAAATTACTTACATAGTTATTCCGCTTGTCGACATAGCGATAAACGACACAAGTAGACTTACTGCTGTGATTTTCCTTATCATCTTTTTATTAGTTCCTATTTAATTTTATTATGAATAGCGTTTATAAAAATAAGTTAGACGGAGACTAATACCCAAAGGTATGAAAAGTACCCCGCAATAAAACTATTCCACCGTCATCGACTGTAGAGCCCTTCTAATTGATTTTCGTATTTTGTTTTAATAATATGCCGTCGTACTTTTAAGGTCGGTGTTAACATTTCATTCTCTACGGTAAACTCGTCCGCGATAAGCGCAAAGCGGCGTACCCGTTCAATTACAGAAAGATGCTCATTTGCGCGGTCGAGGGCGCCTTGAATTTCACTACGGAAGTCATCATTTAATATAAGGTCAGTAAGCACGGCCGAGTTTCCTGTTACCTTAGCCCACTCT
>Ga0114994_10002814_pt1 | contig 12737 bp, 6 predicted proteins | sample ArcticOcean_MG_C_9_FD_87043 | JGI IMG/M metagenome (GOLD analysis project Ga0114994, IMG submission 87043) | Marine microbial communities from western Arctic Ocean - ArcticOcean_MG_CB2_152 | ecosystem: Environmental > Aquatic > Marine > Oceanic | place: Arctic Ocean: Canada Basin | collected... | reverse complement strand
CCTGCTCCCGCGGCCGCGGGTCGCCCCCGGCGTCCCGCGGCTTCTTCCCGCGGCGCCGGCGCCGCGCCTCGGTCGCGTCGGCGCGGGCCGGCGGGCGCCGGCCGTCGCCGCCGGGCGCCCGCCGCGGCCGCTCGTCGCGCGCGGCGGCCGCCGTCCGGTTGGGGCGCGTCGCGTTCGTGGAGTTGATAGGGCGGTGGCGCCGCGCGAGGTCGAGGCGCGTCCGGTTGTGGAGGTGCACGAGCTGCGCGTGCTTCAGGGCGCTCGCGTGCTGGGCCCGCCCGCGCGTCGCGCCGGCGACGCCCGCGGTCGCGGCGCCCGCGTGCTTGATCGCGGCGGCGTGCACCGCGCGGGTCGCGCCGGCGAGCGCGGTCGACGACGCGCGCTTGTTGTTCGTGTCGTGGCGGGCGAGCACCGGGGCCGCCGCGGCGGCATGCCAAAAGAGAAACAGCAGCATGCGCATCATCTTAGCGGGGCCCACGCGTGAGCGATAAACGGCTGCGTGCGGCCAAGCGATGAACGGCTCCTGCGGTAGGTATTACGAGCCCCACTTTTAAATCCGCTACAGGCTGTATGGGTGCGATGATCAGTATCGAAGCTGTGAAACCCGCACGGGTGGATGACAGGACTAGTCTACTCTTCGCCAGGGGCACGGAGACGCTCGGGGCATGAAGCCCCTCGGTCCCGCGCGGCGCGGGTGCGGGTGCGCAGCGTAAAACTGTGGCAGCTCCATCGTTAGGAGCGCGCACCGTCGGCCTCCGCGGGCGCGAGCGTCGGCAGGGCTTCGTCGGGCGGTGGGTGGCTGCCGCGGGCGACGCGGGCTGCCGCTTCCTCCCTCCAAGAGCGTTGCGTTTCGCGTGAGTGGACCATGGAGGACACGGGCCCGCGCCAGCTCCCGCCGCTCGGTGTGGAGGCCACCGGGCTCCCGCCCATCAAGCCGAGCGCCTCCCCGCATCGTCAAGAACAGGAGGAAGGTACTGTCATGCGCGACTTCGAGGTATTGAAGCTACTCGGCAAGGGCGCCTACGGCAAAGCGTTACTGTGCCGCGATAGAAGATGCAGAGTAGACGAGGACGATTTGGTGGTAGTCAAGCAGGTCACCGCGCTCAACCAAAGTCAGGCGGACGAAGCCCGGCGGGAGGCCCAGATCCTGAATCGCCTGGACCACCCAAACGTGGTCACCTTCTTCGAGTCCTTCGTGGAGACTTCTGTGAGTGATGGTCCCACATTAAATATAGTGATGGAGTTCTGCGACGGCGGCGACCTAGATCAAATCATTAAAGCGCGACGCAAAACAGGGCAGGTCTTCGACGAAGCCTACGTCATGCGCATCTTCGTGCAGTTGTTGTTAGCGTTGAAATACGTGCATGCCCAGAAAGTTCTTCACAGAGATATTAAACCGCAGAACGTGTTCTTAACACGAACGGGCCTCGCCAAGTGGGGCGACTTCGGCGTGGCAAAATGTTTGCAGCACACGACGTCCATGGCCCGCACGCAAACGGGCACGCCCTACTACCTCTCGCCGGAAATATTCAACGACGAGGCCTACTCGTCCGCGTCGGACATGTGGTCTCTAGGTGTCGTGTTGTACGAGCTCGCTACGCTGAAGCTGCCGTTCCACGCCACCTCACTCGGAAAGCTCGCTCGATTAGTATTGGGGCGGGACCCGCCTCGGCCAAAAAAGTGCACGGCAGGCCTGGGCGATCTCATGGGCAAGATGCTCTGCAAGCGCGCGAACCAGCGGCCCAAGGCCCGGCGGTTATTACGGGATCCCTTCGTGCGGCACCACGCGCAGCTGTTGTTGGCAAGCACGGCGACGGGCGCCCTGGAGCCGCCGCCGCCGCAATCGCCGCCGCCGCCGTCGCCTGTGACAGCGCCCGCGGCCGCGCCCTCCAAAAAGTCGCCGCCGCCGCCGCCGCGGGGCTCGCCGCCCGACGACGACGTGCCCGAGGCGCCCGCGCCGCCGCGCCGCTTCTTCGTCGACGCCCTCTGTCTCGATGAGGTCAACGTGCACGCGCCGCCGGCGCCGGCCCCGACGTCCGCGCGGCTCTGGCCCCTGGACGGCTCGGAAGTCCTCCAGGCCGAGTCGCCGGTGGAAATAGTGGTCAGAACACCGGAAAAAAGCGAGGGGAGCCCGTTGCGCCGGCGGCGCCGGCGGGAGCTCAAGGACACGGCGCGGCAGCGCGTCCTCGGCGCCAAGCTCGACGCGATGCGGGCGCAAGTGGACCTGCTGCGGCGGCGGCCCGACCGCCCAGACGCCCACGACGACGACGCCGCGGGTGCGGGCGCGGCGGCGCGGACGCTGCAGCGGACGTGGCGGCGGGGCCGGCGGCGGGAAGCACCGCGGCGCTTTACGCGCCGGCGGCCAGGCGTGCGCGAGACGCTGCGGCTCGCGGCCGAGCAGGGCGCCAAGAAGCGGCGCGATTCCGAAGGGCGCCAGCGGCGGCAGAAGCGCGAGCTCGAGGCGCACGGCGCGCCTGCGTCGCCGTGCCGGAGCCGCGACGCGTCGCCAGCGGTCGCGCGCGCGTTGCCCGCGGCGGCCGTGCGCGCGTCGCCCGCGGCTCGCCGCACCGGCGCCTCGCCCGCGCGCGCAGGCGACCCCCGCGACGCGATCAGCGCGGCGGCCGCGCGCGGGGCGGCCCGGCGCGCCCAGGCCGAGGCGCGCGCATCGAGGCTCAAGGCCGAGCTCGAGGCGCAGTACGGGGTCGCGCGCGCGCGCATCGAGGCCGCGGCCGCGGCAGACGACTCGCCGTCGCCGTCCGCGCGGCGGAAGCCGCGGCGCCTCCGCAATAGTCCGCTCGCCGACGTGCCCGAGGAGCCAAACGCGGCGGGGGCGGGCGCGGCGGGACGAGCCGTTGCCGCCGTGCGGAGCTTGCGTGACGACGTGGACGTCCTAGCCCTCTCAGGTAGTCTCGTATGCATGCTGGCGAAGGCAGAGGAGTCCGATGACGATGACTCCGTCGCGCCGCCCGCCGACCCGCCGCCGCCCGATTCGCCCGATGATGTTGTGCCCGGCAACTCGGTCGCGCCGGCCACACCGCCGCCGCCCGATACTTCGCCCGGGGCGCCTGAGTAATACATGGATTTGAAAACTTGAACTTAACCTTCCCCGCTGCCGCGGCCTGAGCACGCTGACTCGCCGCGCACCGTGCCTATAGCCGCGCTATCCATCTTGTGGACTCCAGCACATCCAGGGGCCCTTGCTGGGGGCGGAAACAGCCAACCGATCCGTCGTGGGTTTTTGTGAAACCCGTACCCGGTTAATGTGTGTACGGGTTCACCACGTCGCGCTTGCACACTGCGTGCGGCGCGGCCGTACGGCGCTCGCGCAAGTACCGGTGTCATCAGTCACTACTTCACGCCGCCCACATAGCGGTTAGACCGCACGCCGACGCGGCCGCGCAAAACCCTGCAAAAGCGATAAAGCTCCACAGAGTTTCCAGCTGACAAATGTGACGTTTTCCGGGCGCGGGGCCGTTACCGCTGAGGAAATCATGCTCAAAATTATAAGTCTCGACCACTGGCCGGCGGACCTGGCGTGGAGGACAAAGCGTGCGGAACTTCTATCCGGCTGCCCCTCCCAAGAAAAAATCCAAGAAGAGCTCCAAGCGCTAACGACGCACCACAAAACTCGACGAGCTGTTCCTCTTACCGGTAGCGACATCATAGACCCGGCCCCGCTTTTAGCGAAGTGGAAGCTGAGGGCTTAGTCGCCCAGGCGTTCAATCCTGGTATTATTGGACGCCACCGGTGAAGAGTTCCGAGTAGTTCTAGGTCACTGACAGTGGCTACCAGGGCCCAGGACCTAACTACTTTGGACACAGACGTCGAGCTGCCCGACCTCACCTCACCTTTGTTCCCGTTTGGGGACATGCGCACTGCGCACACACGATTCATGCCTGGGCAACTGGGCCAGGGAGATAAACCCTGTCGCGTAAATGTTTTGACTGTCATTTGAAAGCACGGGTGCCGTGACCCACCGCCGCCCGATTCGCCCGATGATATTGTGCCCGGCAACTTGGACGCGCCGGCCACCCCGCCGCCGCCCGATATTTCGCCCGGGGCGCCTGAGTAATACATGGATTGAACTTACCCTGACCCCTCCGCGGACGCGACGCCCGGACCGCGGAACACGACCTTCAGCGCGAGCTGCGCCGCGGCGAGCGCGACGCCGGCCAGGTTCGGCGCCCAGACCAGCGCGTCCTCGACGGCCGCCCCGTACACCGTCCAGAGCAGCCCGTTGCCGGCGTTGACCATCACCAACGGCCCGGAGATGGACGAGGCGTCCCGCGCTTTAATTACAGAAGCGACCGTGGACAGCGGCGCCGCATAGTAGCACAGCAGGATGAAGTTGGCTACTAAACCGGCGCACAACTTTCTCTGTGAAAGCGACTCCAACCGAAGGCCCGTGACGTACGCTGACACAACGTGAATGGCCAGCCCGCCGACGGTTATGTACTCCACGATTTGAGGACACCCCAGCTTCAAGGCTGTCGTCGTGTACAGCAGCCCCAATACAGACCCCAGCGCGTTGCTCCAGAACACGTAGTGGTTCCGCATCACGAACCCGTAGTGCAGCCAGCCCACGCAATTTATGAAGGTAAAAGCAAAAGGTAAAGGGTTCAAGGCACCCAACGCACCGTTCTTTCTCGCCTCTGATACGGCGGGCCAGCTCGCCAGGAACATGCCGTTGGCCAGCACCGCGCCGCAGCAGGGTACCACCGTCGTACAAACCTTCAAATAAAACTTGGGCGTCACGATACTGCCAGCCGCGGCGAAGGCCTCGGCGATTTCGGCCTGGCCCTCCAGCGTTGAGGCGTCGGACGGGGCCTTCTTCTTGGGCTTGGGCTTCTTCCACCGCGACGCGGTGCCGTTGCGCGCCGCCGTCGCGTTCGCGCGCATGAGGTAGTCGGCCCAGTAACTCGCGGTGCTCCGGAGGTCACCGGCGCCGCCCGTGACGCCCCGCCAGCGGCCCGCGCCGCCTCTCAATACTGTCGTCGTGTGGAGGCAGCTCGGGCGCCGGCGCAAGGCATTGGTGCTGGTGACGAGCAGGAATGCCGCAATCGATCGCATCATTGTGCTACGGGTTGAGCACCAATGCTAAAGCAGTAACAACGATCGATGTCGGCTCTGGACGCGCGCTGCAGCACTCGGTGCGTTTTGATCAGTCGATGCGGTGAACTCCCATCGACGGGTGGTCAGGGACGGAGTCGCACCTGCCGCTTGCGCCTGCACCACGTGTCTAAGCCCTTGTATTGATAACTGGCAGGTCGGAAAGGTGCGGGTTTCGCAGGCCAAAACCAACTTTGATGTTTTGATCAAAGGTTGCTGCAGGAGGATCCTGCGCGCGTTATAGTAGCGAAAGCGATTCACACGGATTCTTTGTGCAGCAGTGCGTTGTCCGCATCAATGGATTTTGACCGCTGACTCCAAACCAGCCGTGCAGCCACTCTGACACCATGCGCCGCCACACGCTGCTCGTGCTCGCGAGCGTGCAGGTCGCGGCCTGGGTCGCGCCGAGACCACACCCAACACGACGCGTCCGCCAGAGTACGAAGAACGACGAGGCCTTCGCCGCCGCCTCGGAGCTCGGCATTTTGGCGCGGGCGGCCGTTGTCGGCATATCGACGGGCGGCTGCGTGACGGCCTTCAAGCTCAGTATTGATGCGGTGGACACGACGGCCTACAACTCCTTCCTGAGCTGGGTCTTCAGCGAGGGCGGCGTCCCGGGCACGCCGCTCGGGAGCTCCCTGGTCTACGCGTCGATCCCGGCGTTAGGTGGTTTGGGCGTGGGACTTTTGCGCTACGCGTGCGCGGACTTCGACCGCGCGCCGTCCAACACGACGTTAACGGGCGCCCTGGCCCAGGCCGCGGCCGCCGTCGCCACATTGGGCACGGGAAACAGTCTCGGCCCCGAGGGCCCGGCCGTCCGGTTAGGCGCGACCATCGCTTCGAGAGCTTCCGGGACCCTAAGAGGCGACAAGAGCGGCGAGCGCACCAAGAAGGTCCTGAACGGCGCGGGCGAAGCCGCCGGCGTCGCGGCCGGTTTCTCGGCCCCCATCGCGGGTATCTTCTACGCATTGGAGGTGTCGAGCCGGGATAGTCGAAGTCCAGATGGCGCCCTGGTCTTACCGCGGGCGGCCGTGGCGGCCACGGCGGTCTCGTCCGTGTTAGCGGCGCTCGTCGTGGACCAGGCGGGGCCTTCTGTCCAGTTGCGGCTGCCCTCGCCGGATTATGGTGGGATATCCATCACCACGTTGGGGCTGGAGCTGCCTTTATATTTAGGTTTGGGCGCTCTGTGCGGGCTGGTGGCGTTGGTGCTGGAGGAGGCCATTGTGTATTCGGAGGGCGCGTGGGCCGATTCTGGTATAGTTGGCAAAGTGGTGCCCGAGGCGCTGCGGCCGGCTCTTTGCGGGTTGTTCGCCGGGGCCCTGGGCGTGTACTGCCAGCCCGTGCTCTTCAACGGCTACGCGACGCTGAATTCGATCCTGCAGGACCAGGGGGGCGACGCGGCCACGCTGCTGACCTACACTTTACTGAAAATCGTGGCGACGGCGGCGGCCGTGGGGTCGGGGCTCGTGGGCGGCCTGTTCGCGCCGTCCCTCTTCCTGGGTGCGACGGCGGGCTCGGCCTACGCCCAGGTCGCGGCGGCCTTCAGCGCGAGCGCGCATCTCCCAATGGACTTCCTGAGCACGCCTGCGTGCGCGACCATCGGCGCCGCGTCCGTCCTGGCGGCGGTCTTCCGGGCGCCGCTGACGGCGGCCATCCTTCTGTTCGAGCTGACGCGCGACTACGACGTGGTCCTGCCGCTTCTCTGCTCGGCGGGCGTCGCGGCGCTCGTCGTGGAGCTCAACGGGCGGCCGCGCGGTACATAACAGTTTTAGAAAGAAGACTGCGTTCTAGGTTTCCATCCGCGCGTTCGTTAGCAATCAACGCAGCCGGTCGACCGGTCAGTAATCCATGTGCACGGGTTGTACTCCATTTTTCCTCCGCTCTCGCATCCCGTAGAGCTGCCACGGACACATACGTCGCGTAGCTACTTGCAACCCTGTCATCTGCACCCTCTCTGCTATAGCACTGCTGCACTGCACAAATGACATCTGCACTCACCATCTCTGAGACGCTCAAAGACGAGACGTGCACGCACTTCTCCGGCGCGCACGGCGACGAGGGCTGGACGTGCGCGTGGGTCGCGCGCCGCCGCGGCTGGGGCGATGATCTCGTCGTGCAGCGCCCGTCGGAGCCGCCGCAAGTCGTGGCGGCGCGCGTAAAGGTGTCCGGACCGCCCGCGTTCTCCGGCGCGCGCTTCGCCGCGGTGATCGACGGCGCGCTCAAGGTGTGCGACTTCTACGGCATCATGAGCACGGCCATCAAGCCCACCAAGGGCGAGACGCTGCGGGGCAGCATCCGGTGGGTCGGTGACTCGTTACTAGTAGTTGCGAAGCGCGCCGACGGGCGCGAGTGCCTGCGGCGCTACTCGACGGACAGCTGGGCGCGGTCCGACGAGGTCTACGTCGCCTCGAAGGGCGGAACGATAGGCTGCTTCAACGCCTGGCCCGGATCCTCTGCCGTGGCCCTCGTCCACCACCTCGCGAACGCCATGGTCGCGGAAGTGCTCGTCGTCGACGAGGAGGGGGCACGATCGGTGGCGCGCGACGGCCGCGTGGAATATGCCCCGCCGTCGCTCGGTTGCCTCATCGACGACCGCCCGGGCACGAACGGTCGACGTCAACTCGTCTGCCGCTTCGGCGGTCTCGACGTCGCGAGTGGAGCGGGCGCCAGCCTCTTCGCCGACGACGCGGCGGACGCGCCGGAGCGGCTCGCCGACGGGCCCGCGTCGGGGCTCGAGCACGGCCTCTTCGTCCTCGACCGCGAGGCGACGCGCTGGGAGCGCGTCGACTACTTCGAGGGAGCCGACGTCGCGGCGCGCTCCTACGGGCCACCTAATGACCGAGACGTGTGCGTCAACGCTGAGCGCACAGGCGTCGTCGTGACCGCGCGGAGGGACGCCAGCAGCGTCGGCGAATCGCTCTACGAGGTCGAATTTGCCGTTTCTGGTGACGCGCCGATGATTAGCGCGATCCCGTGCGGCGCCGAGGCGGGCGCCTATGCGGCCGTCGCCGCGGTGCGTCTCGCCGACGTACTCTTCGTGAAGCGGTCGCCGAACTCGTGGGGCGACCTTTATGCAGTCAAGAGTTCCAGCTTCCCCGCCGACCAGCTGACGCGAATGATGCCCTGCGCGCTATCGGCGAAGCTCCGCGCGCCGGACGAAGTGACGCTCGACGACGGCTACCATGCGCTGGTCTACTGGCCCGTCAGGGCGGCCGGCAACGGCGACGCGATGATCGCGGCCGGCGACGGCGACGCGATGGTCGCGGCCGGCGACGGCGACGCGATGGTCGCGGCCGGCGACGGCGACGCGATGGTCGCGGCCGACGACGGCGACGCGATGGTCGCGGCCGACGCCGTCACGGTGCGCCCGCTCGTCTGGGGCCACGGCGGCCCGCTCTGCAGCCACGCGCTCGAGCCGGCGCCGTTGTTCCAGTGGCTGGCGGACCTCGGCCACGCGGTCGTCGTGCCGCACTTCCCCGGAAGCGTGGGCTTCGGCCTCGCGCACATGGACGCGGTGCGGGGCGACGGCTGCGGCCAAAAGGACTGGGAGAGCGTCTGCGCGGCGGGGACCTGGTGCCTGAGGGACGGGGGCCTGCGGCCGCCCGAGGGTATGTCCATCGACCGGAGCCGCGGCGTCGGCTACGCGGGGCACAGCTGGGGCGGATACCTCGGCCTCCTCGCCGCGACGCGCCTTGAGTCGCCGTTCTCGTGCGTGGTGGCGTCGGCGGGCATCGCCGACTGGGCCGTACAGCAGAAGGCCACGGAGGTACGGTACTATGACCGCTGGTTGCTGGGCGGCTGGGTCTACGAGGAGGCCGTCCGGGCACGCGTGGCCCGCGCGAACCCGGACCCGAAGCTGCGCGTGCCGCTCTTAGTGACGCACGGCATGGTCGATACCTGTGTGGACTCAACCTGAGATTATTGCGGGAGACCTTCGCGAACCTTCACGAAATTTGATTCACACAGGCCGACACGGACTGCCCGTTCGCCCAAATTAAGACGTTCGCCGAGCGCGCGTCGTCGCCCCTGCTGGAGACGCTCTTCCTCGAGGGCGAGGGCCACGGGCCGTCGGGCTGGTCCGCAGCGCACCGCGAGGCCTGGTTCGGCGCCATCGCGGCGTTCCTCCGGCAGAACCTTAGGCCGTGGAACTGCACGGATAACCCGCACGGCGACGTGACCGCCTATTAAATTTATGTTGCTAAATAAACCGCGGCGATAAACGACTTTGAAATAAGGTAATAACAGTTTACGGGAAGCCCCTAGTAGCCCATGTGCGCCTTGACCGAGGAGGGCTCGACCTCGCCCGCCGGGAAGTCGTCCCGCATCGTCGGCCCCGAGATCTCCGCCAACGACGTCTTGCCGCGCGGCCCCTCGCAGGACACCTGGCCGTTCATGGGCAGGGAGCCCCACCGGCCCATTTCCGTCGCCTCTCCTCTTTTACAAGCCTCGAGCAACTTGACCACGCTCTTGGGCGTCAGGCACTCGTAGTAGTCGTCGTTCATCTGCACCTTGGGGGCGTTCGCGCACGCCCCCAGGCTCTCGTCCTCCCGGAGCGTGAACAGCCCGTCCGCCGTCGTCTCGCCCTCCTTGATGCCCAGGTGGTTCTCGATGGCCTTTTTGATGGCCTCCGACCCGCACACCATGCACGGCGTCGTGCCGCACAACTGGATGAAGTACTTGCCGACCGGCGTTCTATTGAACATGGTGTAGAAGGTGGCCACCTCGTAGACCCGCATGGGCGCCACACCGACGAGTGTAGCTACTTTGTCCATCGCCGCAACAGGTAACCAGCCCCCGTGCTGTCTTTGCGCAAGATCCAGCAAGGGAATGATACCTGAAGCTCGGTAGTTCGCGGGGTACTTGCCCAGGATGTGCTCGGCCCTTAAATGGTTCTCCGGCGTGAAGTCGAAGGGCGTCTCCACGGTGTTGTCGGTGACGTTCACGTGCGAGCCGAGGGGGTGGAAATTCGAGAGGCGCCTTCTAGCGAAGGCGGGCGGGGCGCGCCGGGCGAGGGCCGCAAAGCGAGCTGCCATGGTGCTGGCGGCGTGCGTTCTCGTGCGCGGCGCGTCGCGCAGCTACGTGTGAGGTGGAGTACAGTAATTGAAGCACCGGCGGCGTCTACCACGGCGGTGTAAAGGCAGTTTTTTATCACAGCAATGTCTGCCTCTGCTTTTTACGAAGATTGAAACCCGCACGAAAAAGACTCTTCGGATAGCTCGTCGGATTGTTCTACTCCTAGGGAGAGTCCTGGCGGACCCATCGGCATTTCTCAAGAAGAGAAAACCAACTCCCCGGCTCTACTTCCCACGACGCCCGCCGGCGCACCATCGCAGAGAGGAAGCGCGCGGTGTCTCCCCCCCAGGGGGAGCCCCGCCCAATAGTCCCAGCACCGTAACAACATATAACTACGAAGAGGGGAAACTAGAAGAGACAACTTTACGACATCCCCTCCCGCGAGGCCCGGCGCGGCGACAGGACGTCGGCCGCGTCCTTGTGCTCCTCGCCGGAAGCGGGGGAGGCGGCCTTGAGCCGCTCCAGCTGCAGCTCGCCCAGCTCCAGGACCACGTCGCCTTTGTCCATCACGTCGTCCGCGCGCCCGGCGATCGGATTCGCCTCCCAGACCGCGGCGGGCGTGAAGACCGGCCGGCCAGCGAGCTCGCGTTTGATGACGTACGCGAGCGCGCCGGCGAGCAGCAACGCCGCCGCTAAGGCCGCGGCGCCGCCGCCCAGGGCCGCCGCGTCGACGTCGACGCTCTCACCGCCGGCGGACCGCGACGGCGCCGCCACGTCCACGGCCACCGGCGCGTAGAGGTCGCCCAGCGTCACCACCGACGAAAAGTCGTCGCAGTAATGGGCGGCGTTCACGACGGTGCGGCCCGGTGGCCAGTCCGGAGGTAAACTACAGAGCAGCTCGGACGGCGAGACGTAGGCCGCCTCCACCACGCTCCTCACATCTCCGCTCGTGAAGGCGCATTTTGTGGATGTCGAGGCCACGAAGCTTCCAGCAACAGTTACCAAACCGCCCGGGACCAAATTTCCAGAAACCGCCGTCACAAGAGCCACGGGCGTGCACTCCCCGAAGTCGTGGCCCGTGGCCCGCGCCCACGCCTCGAAGTGCCGGTTCGAAACACTACAGCGGAAGTGGTTGCCCGAGACGTCTAAATTCGTTACCACGTGCGTGTCGTACAACAAGTCGTAGAAGATTGTGGGCAGGGGCCCGCAGAAGCCGTTTTCGTTCAGGCGCAACCAGCCGCTTAAACCGTGGCGCTGGTTTTCGCGGAAGCTGGCGAACTGCGTCCCCAGCGTCCCACCGAGCGCGTTGTGGCCCAGGTCGACCTTGAGGATTTGAGAAGGGAGGTCTGGTACTTCTCCTTCCAGGTAGTTCCAGCTCAGGTCCACATCCACCAGGTGCGCCCACGTGTCGAGCAATGTCTGTGATAGGGTCCCCGTCAGAAAGTTCCTTGATAAATCCAAATGTACAAGGTTGGTGAGGTTCGCCAGGGCGTCGAGGGACCCGCTCAGGCCCGCCTGGGGCAGCCGCAGCGTCTGGAGCCGCGAAGACAGTTGCGTGACGCGCGGCAGCGGCCCGTCGAGGCGGTTGTGGCCCAGGTCCAGGGTGGAGAGGCGCGGGCCGTCCAGGAGGCAGCCCGGGATCGCGCCCTCCAGGTCGTTGCGGTCGAGCTCGAGGTCCGCCAGCATTTCTGACGCGCAGGGCACGGGCCCGTCGAAGAAGTTGTTCGATAAAAGAAGGCGCTCCAATTGATTGGAGAAGGCCGGCAGCGAGCCGTTCAGCCGGTTATGCCCCAGGTTCACGACCCGTAACTGGTCGAGCGCGGCTATTCCAACAACTTGGCCGCGGAGGCCCCGCTCCGCGAGCGCCAGCTCCACGACGCGGCCCCTCTCGCAGACCACGCCGTCCACCTCGCGGCAGTCCGTGGCGCCCTCGTCGAAAAACCAGTCGCAGTAGGGCTTCCTCCGCGAGTCGCGCTCGCCCCGGATTGTGTCCGAGGCGCCCAGCTGGTAGTCGCGCCAGGACCAGCCGCTGGGCGCGAGGTAGGGCCGGCACGTCGCTCTCCACAATTCCGCCACGGCCTCGAGATCGGCCGTGTCCACGGCGCCCTCGGGGTGGAGCAGCGTGGCGGTAAAAGTCACTTCAGTACGATTCGCCTCCCAGAGCGAGACGCCGACCCGTAACTGGCCGGACGCCGCGGCGCAGGTCTTCCGGTAGATCTCGCGCGCGCCGCAGTTGTTCAAGTCGTCGTCGGTCCCGCACTCCCCGTCGCCCTCGCAGAGGGCGTCGCACCCGGCGGCGTCGCACTGGCCCAGGTCGGTCTCCGCCGGGCACGCCTCGGTCTTGTTATCTAAGGGCGTGAGGTGCCCGCACCCCCCCTCTACAAATCGCAGGTCGTCGACGAAGCACGTGCCGTAGGGGCTGCAGTCGTCGAGCACGTAATCCGACGGCGGGGGCCCCGCGCCGGTCTGGCCCTCCCCCTGGCACATCTGGTAGTAGTTGTTCTCGTCCCCGCCCCGGCAGTGGTAGACGTCGTGCTTTTCGTGATCCTCCCAGAACACGACGGCGCCATCATTTGATGCGGGCCACCAGTACCAGTCGGTCTTCGTGCTCTTCT
>Ga0114994_10002813_pt1 | contig 12739 bp, 12 predicted proteins | sample ArcticOcean_MG_C_9_FD_87043 | JGI IMG/M metagenome (GOLD analysis project Ga0114994, IMG submission 87043) | Marine microbial communities from western Arctic Ocean - ArcticOcean_MG_CB2_152 | ecosystem: Environmental > Aquatic > Marine > Oceanic | place: Arctic Ocean: Canada Basin | collected... | reverse complement strand
GGTCGCGGCCGAAGTGCTCGCGGAAGCGGCAGGAGAAGTCGCGGCAGGAGAGGTCGCCACGGAGGCGGCCGCGGCCGGCGCGAGCGCAGCGGTGGCCGCAGAGGTGGCCGCCGAGGCGACCGCGGAGGTCGCCGCGGAGGTGGCGGCCGAGGCGGCCGCCGCGCCGGCGGACGACGCGGGCACGGCGCCGATGGACGTGGACGCGAGCGCCGCGGCACCGGAGCCCGCACCAGCGGACGGTTCCGCGTAATGGTGCTCCTATGACCGTCCATGTTACTTGGGCCGCCGGGTACTGGCCCGACGGGGCACGGGGCGCCCCCGCGGCTCTCACCGGTCTAGCCCCCCTTGTCTCGATGTTAGGTGCGCAGCTGCCACACAAAAGATTTTCGGTGCGCTTTCCTATTGGCGTCTCGTCTCTCGACCTTCCGTCGGGAGATACAAGACGCGGCGTAGGCCCGGCGAGACGCGGTGCCGCGGCGGTGCTCTGGGCGGTGCGACCGGAGACGCCGAGATTACCGTTTCTATACTTATTACAACGCCAGACGAGCTTCAGTAAGCGTCTGACTCCTCCCCCTCGTCCTCCGGCGGGGGTGGCCGGCCCTGCGCCGCCTGTTGCGCCTTCTCCCGCGCGCCCTGCTCGCGCGGCAGCTGGGACCGGTCAATGCCCCACAGCTCTCCAATAGATTTGCAGTCCGCCATGGATAAGACGACGACGTTCTGCGTTTTGGGCACGGCGCCTTCGGGCGCCTCCGCCAACCGACAGACGGGCAGCCCCGTATTGTCATCAATGCCGATGGTGGCCCGCGCGTCCTTCACGAGGAACGAGAGGTCGAAGAAGTTCTCGGCCGTCTCGCAGAGGGACTCGGGGTTCACCAGCAAGGACATCAAATCCAAACCCTCGGTTTCCCCTGCCTCGTTGGCCGCCTTGGGCTCGACGTGATGGCTCCGCATCTTCGCCGCCATGACGTCGTTCAATCGTTGGAGGCGCATGTTCGTGGCCTCGTCAACCTGTGTAGAAATGGATCGTCGCTATGACTCGATAAATCCCGGGGGTTAGCGAGAAGTGATCTTAAGGGCGACGTGGCATGCGGGGTGCATGCGGAAAAACTCCAATAGCACCCCGCGCCGCCGCGTGATATACCCGAGGTGTCTGGACCCGCGTTTCGTAGTTGAGGCGAAATGCGGGCAATGTGGCACTATGAATAGTGCCGCCCGGGATGTATAAAAACACTGCGCGCGCACGGTGTCGCCGTCCGCGCCGCCCTCCTTCTGCTGGTACTGCGTTTCTTCCACGCCGTCGTCCTTCAAATCGGCCTTTTTTTTCCTCTCCGCCTTCTTCCGTTCCTTCACGGGCCGCTCGAGCGGGCCGCAGAAGAAGTTGAGCTCGGGCGGCGCGCGGAACAGGCCGGCGCCATCTCTCCCGAGCGCGGCCCAGTCCATCTCACCCCGGGAATTCGAGTAGCTCTCCTTCAGCGCGGTACAGATGTCCTTGGCGCCGTACTGCTTGACGGACTTCGCGAGGGCGCCAGCCCTCGCGACCGCACACTCCGCCAGCCCGACCATGATGTCGCCGTCGTTGACCATTTCGCGGTTATACCGCACCTTCTTGAACAACCCGTTGTTCGCGTCCCTCTGCTCGGCGAACTCGTCACTATCCAAAGCGCACATGGCCGCGCGCCTTTCTCCAATTCTATCTTGTAAGTTGCGCTGCTCCTGCCTCAAGATGCGCCGCTCCTCCTCGGTCTGGCCGTCCATGACGGGCGTCGAGTCCTTGGGGCCCTTGCGCTTCTTCCGCTGCTGGGGCTTGGGGGGCGGCATCTCGTCGTCGTCGTCGACCTCCATCTCGTTGGCCGTTTGGCTGAGGGGGGCCTTCCTCGGCATCGATGGCCTCGGCGCGGCGTGCAGCGGGCGCGGGCGTCTCTGCGGCGCGTCAATGCGTCAGAGAGTTTGAGGGGGAAAGGTCTCGCTCGCGTCCCAGAGCCGCTGCCGTGCCGTTCTCAGCGGCTGCGCTTCTGAGCAACGCTGTGAGCTGTGGCGATCCTCCTGAGCCGGTTGCGGTGCAAGCGCGAGGTGCGCAAAGACGAGCGGGCAGGCAGGGACACAAAAGAGCTGCTTAAATCGACCCCGCTTCGCATACCCGTACCTTTTTTGCAGACCACCCGTCCCTGTCGGCGACGAGAAGACTGGTATATGAGCGGCCAGCGAGAAGTAGACGGCTGCTGAGAGGCTTAGCGCGGCGACCTCAAGAAGCCCGTTTCCCACAGCGCTGTGCCGGCAACTCCGCCGCACACACCGCAGCGCAAGCCTCGTGGTGCCAGCAGCAGCGCACGCATTGACAGTATACACTGCATAGCTCAAACCGCTCGCCGCAGCAGAACAGCAAGCGTACGCCGCACAAAACGTTCCATTGCACCACACTTACTACGCAGCGCAAAGCCGTCGCCGCGCACCCGCTGCATCGCCTGACGCCGCAGCCAGAACCGCGCATCAGCAACTGAAGTAGCAAGCACACCACCATGGCCTCGTACGCCGAGGACACGCCCGTGCAGGCCGACCGGGCCAAGCGCACGCTCGCCTTCGCCTCGGCGACCTCCTCCGAGGCGCAGACGCCCGCGGGCCCTCCGCTATCTCCGTACCGCGACCCGAGCGTCAACTGCAACCCGAGCGAGGCGCCGACGCCGCACCGCACTGCCCGGCGCGAGTCGCCGTCGCCGACGGCGGGGGAGAACACCACCGAGGAGGAGAGCATGCGGCTGGCCCTCGAGATCCAGGAGCGCGAGGAGTGATACGCGCGCGAGCAGGAGGAGGGCGCCGCGCTGCACGCGGAGCTCGCGCAGCAGCGGCGCGAGGCGGCCTCCGACGAGGAAGCCGACGAAGAGGATGAAGAGGAAGGTGAAGAAGAAGAGGACGATTACGACGAGTCGCTAGCCTTAGCGTGGCGCCTGCAGCAGGAGGACGACGACCGCGCGTTATTGATGGCCATGAACGGCGGGCACGAGCCGCCGGAGGGCGCGACGGCGCGGTCGCTAAGCCCCTCCCAGATGACCTACGACCAGTTGTTGGCGCTGGGGGACAACGTCGGCAAAGTGAGTAAGGGCACGGACCAGGCGCAGCTGGATGATTTACCCACTTGTTCGTACGGCGAGGCGAAAGCCAAGGGCGAGGCCTTTGCGATCCTGGGCGAAAAGTGCGCCATCTGCTGCTGCGAGTACGAGGACGAGGACGTCGTCCGTATTTTACCGTGCCGGCACGCGGAGCACGCCGAGTGCCTGGACCAGTGGCTCAAGCTCAACCGGTCGTGCCCGCTCTGCCAGCGGGACGTGGGCACGCGGGCCGGCGCGGCCGACGCCCCGGCGCCGGCGCCCGCGGCGGAATCGGGGGAGACGCACTTCACGGCGGCCGACACGGACGACATCGACGACCTACTGGGCATCTAGTCGACGCGCGCTTTATCTAACTCACGGTTACAAGTATCACTTTGCGTCTCGGACTTCTTCGAAGGGTGCGCGGCTGGTAGCAAAGACTGTCCGCGGCCCGGGTGATTAATAAAGGGGAGGTGCACTAGTAGTTATTATTCATTGACCCGCGTCCGCCGCCGGCCCGCGGCCGCGTCGCCCGGCCGGCCGCGCACGACGACGGTCCCCGACCCAGCCTTGTAATCAACCGTGAGGTTCTCGAGGCGCCGCGCGTTTACGCGTTCCTCCCGGGCGGACCTGTCCCCCCCAAGGCAGCGCGTTCGTAATGATGTGCGGATGACCGACGCCACACGGCAACTACTCATGCGCGTCCCCGCGAGGTTCAGGGCGTCCGGGCCGAGCGCCAGCGCGGCGTAGGCGCCGATGACGTAGACCGGTGTGTCGAGGTCCCAGCGCAGACTCGGGTGCAGGCGCGGGTAGCCGCCCACCACGTCGATCGGCCTCGCGCGTAGCAGACCCGCGAAGAGCGGCGAGCCCGCGACGCCTGGGGCGCCGCCGGTGGCGAGCCAGACGCGCTCGAACGGCCCCAGCTTTTTATCCGCCGTCTCGAGCCACGTCTCGCCGTCTACGCATTCGACGCCGAGCACCTCCGCGCCTTCCACCACCGTCGTGGCGGACGCGTCGAGCAGCCGTCGAGCCTCTGGCGAGATGCTGCCGCCCTTGCGTGCCTCCTTTATCATCGCGAGCCGGGCCTCGGGCGGCGAGCGCCTTTCTGAGAGGAAGCGGGCCAGGCGCCCCGGCCGCGTCCGCCAGCCGAGCCACTTCAGATCGAGGTCGTACTGCTTCACCCGTAATCGCTCGCGCCGTGCGACCAGTGTAGGAATGCAGCCGAGCCGCTCCGCGACGAAGCAGAGGTGCGCCGACGTAAGCCTTCCTCCTACGACGCAGACGCGGTCGCCCGCCGCCGCGATAACTTCGCCGCGCGCCCGCGCGGCCACCACGTCACACGCGTGCGTCGCGCCGCTCGGCGCCCAGTCGGGCAGCCGCGGCGCCGCGCTGGGGCCCACCGCCACGACCACCCTTCGCGCGACCATCGACGTGCCGTCCGCGAGCGAAACGTGCGCTAGGTCTGCACTTATCCGCTCCACGGCCACGACCCGGCCCCGCGTGACGTGGTCGCGCGCGCCCGGTTATTGGTCGATCAGGTACGTGCAGAAGTCGCGGAACAGCGCCGTCGACGGCAATCGGAAGTTCCCCTCAAATCGGTGGACTCGCACACGACGCCGCCGCGCACCGCGCCCGGGTCGAGGTCGACGAACTCGCCTTCGCGGCCCCGTGCCGCCGCGAACTGCTGGAGCGCGAACGAGTCGTAGGGGCAGGGGCTCTGGTCGCTCGGACTGCGGAGGTGCGGGATCTCCAGCGCGGCGAACTGGTCGTCCCAGCGGTTGAGCCACGAGCCGCCCTCGTCGACGACGCGCACGCGGTCCAAGATCGCCTTCGCCGTCGCCTTCGAGCAGCGTTGTTGTTCGACGGCCGCGCGAGTCTTGCGCCAGCCGCGCGGTTTGCTGCCGAGCCCGACGAAGAAGTCGCCGCTCTCGTCCGGCGCGTCATCGAGCAACCGTACCAGCAGCGCCAGGGCTTGCGGGCCCGCGCCGACGATGATGAGTTCCAACGGGTCCGCGGGCGTTCCAGTTGCGCACAGTGACGCCATGGCTACTTGTATATCGTAGTAATGCAGGTTTTGCAGCTGTTGGTGCCTGTGATCACGCAGCCTCCGTATCAAGGTGCAAGTGTGTCGATAAAGAGAAAGGCACCTAAAACCCGTTTTGCGACTCCCCTACTCTCCCCTCCACTCCGCGACGACTCCGCGCGCGACGACTCGGGCGCTTTATCAAACTCACGTTTACAAGTACAACTTAAAGTCGCGGCGATGGCGCCTTTCACAACAACGCATTGATCTCCGGCGTCAGTGCGGCGCGCGGCGCTTCACCGTAGCGCAACCTAACAGAGGCGGGCAGCGCAGCGAAGCTCCCGTACACGTCATTCGTCACGACCTTCGTGGGCCAATGGGTAGTGGTCTGACCGTCGTCAAATGCTGCACGCCGCGCCCGCCGCACGGCCTCGTCTGGAGAGGGTGGCGCCATGCAGACGTAGGCGCAGAGGCGCACCAGAGACGCTGGATCAACGGACGGTTCGGTCGGCGGGTGCGATGCGTGGGCCCCTCTAGAGTCCCAGATGATCACATCGCCCGGATCCAGGCGGCAGCAAATTGGATCGACGTACGCGTCGTCGTCGGCGCCGAGCTCGAAGTAGTCGTCGCCTGCATTCGCTCGCAGCGCCTCCCCGTACTGTTCGGCGAGGCGCGGGAAGACAGTGCGATGCGACCTGTCGACTAACACGAGCCCGCCCGTCGCCGCGGAGAACGGTCGCGAGAGATGTACGAGGCCCTGGAGCATCTCCAGTTTGTCGCCCCTGAGTGCGTCTTGGTCGACGTGTAGCCAGCCCGACCGCGTCTTCTGGCCAGGGCCCCAGGCGCAGCAGCCGTCAAAAGAGCTCGCGAGCGCGGCGTCAGCGTCTAAACCCCAAGTCTGGCGATAGGCTGCGGCGACGCGTGGTCGAGTGCGAACGTACCACATAAAAGGAGACTGACCAATACCGAACCAGGGCAGTATGCCCGCATCACCAGCGCACGGCGGCCATTTGTCGTCGCCCCACGACTCGGCGTCCTGGCGTACCACGCCGCTGCCAAATGCTTCGAGGTAATCAAAGAAGAGCTCGTTCGCCCTATCGACCTCGGCGGCGTCCAGCACGCTTCGGAACACGACAAAGCCGCGCTCGTCTAGATGTGTGCGCGCGGCCGCATCGGCGACGTCGAATTTGTCGACGTCGACGAATCGTGGCGGTTTTGGGGAAGCAGACGCCAGCTCGGTGCCAAAGGAGCGCCTCGGCTCAGCTGTCATGCTCGAGGCGCGAGCTATGCTCGTCAGCGCTAGCCGCATGCAATGCGTACGAGCACTACTTATCAGCGGTACACCATGCAGAGGCAACTTATCGCGGTAAAGTGAGCTGCTTGTCGACGCTAACGCGCGGGTTTATCGCACGGGTATTACAATGTACTGCCAGCTCTGAGCAAGTTTCTGCTACGCGTGGCAGCCACTACAGGAGACGACACTCACAAAAAGCTTTCAGCGTACACAGGAGTCGCCCAGGAGGAAGAGCCGCGATGCGTGCGCCGGTCCCCGTGCTGACAGCCTTCTGGGCATTGGCCATTTGCCCTCTGCTCGGCGTCGGCGCCGGCAGCACACCGCTCACGCCACGCCACAAAGACCACCGCCGCGCGCCGCGAGCACCGAAGCCGCGCGACCCGAAGCCCGAGGCGCCAAGTGACGGCAAGGCGCCCAGTGGCGGCAAGAACGCCTCGCACACGCCACCAGCGCCGGAAGACTTTGTGACGAACACGACCGCGACGACCAGGCGCTTCGCCGACCCGAAGACCGCCGGCCGAATAGCGCTGGCGCTGCTCCAGGGCTGCATCCTCGCGCCGCGGAGCTGCGCCTACACGTTCCACAGCGTCGTGCGATCGGTCAAGCGACGACTCGGCCAAGAGGGCGGAGCCATGGGCGAGGAAGGAGTAGACGACTTCATTACCGTGTATGGAGGCGGTGCGGGACCCGATGCGACCACTTGGGACGATGTAGTAGGTGCTCCAGCAGCGGTCTCCGAGCTGAGGCGCATCTTAAGAGTCGCCGGCGCGGCCGACGCGGCCGACAAGGCGCGGAGGGCCGGCGCGACGCCGCCGCGTAACGTGTTGCTGGCGGGTCCTCCCGGGACAGGGAAGACCTTGATAGCGAGAGCTGCGGCCGCGCAGCTCGACGCGCCCCTCCTGGTGGCGTCCGCCGCGGAGATAGTCAAGGGCAAGTACGCGGGTGTAGGCGTGGAGCGGGTCCGGACGCTCCTTGCCGCGGCGCGGCGCGTCGCCGCGAGGAGCGAAGGCCGCTTGGCCGTTATTTTTATCGACGAGCTCGACAGCTGCGGACGAGTCCGGGGCGGCGACGCCAGCGCCGTCGGCGCGGACCACGACAACACGTTGAACCAGCTGCTTGTGGAGATGGACGGGTTTGGCGCGCGCGACGCCACGAACCCAGACGTCGTCGTGCTGGCCGCGACGAACCGGCGGGATATGCTCGACCCGGCGCTGACGCGGCGCGGCCGCTTCGACCGCGTGGTGGAGATGGCGGCCCCCGACCGCGACGGGCGGGAGGCGCTGTTCGAGCATTACGTCGGCCGGCAGCGGAGCGCCTTCGCCGCGCGCGAAATCGTGCTCCAGGTCGATGCCACCGAGGTCGCCTGCCAGGCCTTGAACGAGAGCAGCACCAATACCACGTTACGCGTCTTCCGGCCCGCGCGGGCCGCGGGCCTCCGCGCCAAGGTCACGCTCTTCGCCAACAATACGGCTCGTTTAGACGCGCGGGATCTGGAGGCCATCGCCGCGCGGGCCCAGGGCCGCCGCTCTCAGAAGACGAGCGGGGTGGCGGACGTGCACTTTTCCGTGTCTTATGACGGCGGTACTCCTACTGCTACTGAGGTCGACGGAGACCTGGCCGCGACGCTGGCGGGCCTGTCCCCTGGCTTGGTCGGCAGCGACGTCGCTGCGATCGTGAACGACGCGGCCTTGGCAGCTTTAAATAAAGACCAGGACTACGCGGGCCGGGACGACTATTTGCGAGCGTTGGAAGATGCGATTCTTGGCGCGCCAACGCACCCCGACGGCGTCTCGCCCCCGCCGGACCACCGTACGGCGATTCATGAGGCCGGACACGTCGTCGCGTCGTTTTTTCTGGAAGACGTCGACGAGGCAAAGCGCGCCAGTGTCCGCCCTCGGAGCGGTGGGTCGCTTGGCGTCACCATGTTTGGCGCCGGCGCAGACGCGAAGAATTTGCGACGCGCCGAGCTCCAGGATCGCATCGTGATGATGCTGGCGGGCAAAGCTGCCGAAGCGCATTGTTTGGGCGACGCATCGACGGGCGCTTCGGACGACGTCAGGAGAGCTGCGGTGCTCGCCGAGGCCATCGTCAAAACCTACGGGTTGTCGAAGGATGGGGCTGTCTTCACGTCCTGGGTCGACGAGTACGGGAAAAAGCACGCCATCGGCGGGGAGGACGCGGACCAAGCCGTGCGCGCGGAGCTCGTGGAGGCGGAGACTCGCGCTTATGAGCTGGTAAAGGAGCGCGAAGGCGTGATTCGCGCGCTCGCCGACGCGCTCGTCAAACACGAGACGCTCGACGCGGCGGCGCTCCAGGCCGTCGTGAACACGGCTACTACACCGGCGGCCGCTACGACCGTGCCGGTCTGAAACAAACCATCCTGTCTACTGTACCCCCTTCTTGTTCACCATGTAAGAATATCATTTTAAGCTAATGGCCGCATGCAGCAGCAGGGGCAGCAGGGTCGGAGCAAGTATGGCGGGGGGCGCCTAGTTATCTTTGTCGACACGACTCACGAGCGGCATCGGAGTCCGGACGGAGAACTTCCACAGCTTCCGACAGGTGTCCACTACGACCACGATGTTGAATAACCCCATGAGAGACAGGCCCACGACGCCGCCTTGCCACATCATTTCATGTTCCGTGCCTTTGATCGTGTCCAGCAGCCGCGCGCCGATGACGACGTAGCGGATGCCTCGCCCCCAGAGGACCGAGACGAACGTCCACGCCACGGCCCGTCGCATGCTCCCAAGCCCCTCCCTTGTAGTAACGTCTAACGTGAAGCCGTAGGCCTGGGCGTAGAAGCTAATCACCGCTCCGAACTGCAAGAGCCAGACCATTTCGTGATAGTCGCGGCTGGACCGAAAGTACACGTTCATAGGTAATATCATCGACACGCCCATGACGTGGTGGCAGACGGCAAAAAAGACGAGCGCTGGCGGATTGATGTCGCGGCCCGCCTGGCCCTCGAAGCCACAGAGCTGCCATGCGCGGACCGCGAGGTCCGAGGCCTCCCAGCCGCACTCGATGAGCGAGCCTTGCGCGGCGAGCGCCGTCGTCACTGGTGTTTGACCGAAGAGGAGGGACGGGATGCACAGTACGCCGCCGACGAGATGGATCGCCACGAACGCCGCGAACAGCGAACTAAAATTGAACGCGGCGGCCTCGTCCTTGAAGCGCACACCGTAGCCGTTCGTCAACGTGTCGTGGCTCCGTCGTTTATACACGCGCGCCCACGGCTGCCGATTAATCCACGGCGAGATGAAGCCAACCGCGAGGCGTCGCACCGCCAGTTGCCAGGCGATGGCGTGCAGGACGGCTAACATGATCTGCACCTCATAGGCGGGCTCAGCAATGAGCAGGCGCCAGGCAAAAGACATGCAGCCGTGGGTTTTCGTTCGATCCGTTGTCGCGTTCTCGTGCAACAGATCTCCTCACGACGACGATGAGCTATCGTGGTGATGAGTGGATGGAGGCTGCAGATCCAAGTATTACATCAGGGGCAGCAAAGACCCGTCTATAAAACCCGTGCGTAAAAGACGCGTCACGTCAGGTCAGGACCCGAATTGACTATAGTTATTTGCACGTCAGGTCAGGTCGACGCCGTCGACGCGTCACGCACCACAAGCAGAACGCAGCCCTTTCTGCCGCCACAGCACGCATTCCGCCGCAGCTGTTCGACGGACAACGGCGCGTTAGGTGCACACGTCGCGTTGCTGCACAGATACTGCCGGCAGCCCCTTTTGGTCAGCCGGTCATTACAAATTATAACACAGACATCATGGCGGCGCGCCCCGCATGGAACGAAGACTTCACCCGGACACCCGCAGACCTCCAATACAAGAGCCGGAGGCCCGCGCGCCGCGTAGTGGCGGGCCAGTCGTTTGGAAGGCAGTCGGTCGATTCACTCGTCGCCCAGGAGGGCGTGGACGCGGACGAGGCGGCGGGCTGGCTGGGTCTGGGCGCGCGGCGCCGCGACCCCGCGGACTCACCGCCACCGCCGCGCCAGGGCGGCACGAGCCTGCGCGAGGCGCGCGGCGCGCCGACCCACGCTGGTGCCGCGCCGACGCACGCCGCCGGTGAGCCGACGGCGCGAAGGCACTTGCGGACGCCTGCGGCGCGGTACCAGCGCGAAGGACCAGTAGCGGCGCCGTCGGAGCCGGAGCCGCCAGCGCCGCCGCCGCCGCGCGGGCCGGTCTCATCTGGGCCAATTACGCAGCAGCCGGACTCCTGCCCCGGCCGCAGACATTTCGAGTATTCGCGGACTCCGTCGGATCTGCTCGTCTGGGACGAGTCGGCCCATGAGGCGGCCGCGCAAGCGCGTAAACCAACGGCGCGGCGCGTTCCTGTCCGTGCCCGCCAGGGCGCGCCGGCGTCGCTACGCGAGTTCGCTGAGGCGGTCGAGCGGGCGGCTACGGAACGTCGGGGTCTTGTGGGCCGCATCGGCGTCGTCGCCAGGACTCCGCGGGGACGCGTCGTCGGCTGGGACGGCGCGTCGTGATATATATGTGATAGTTTACCAACCCCCCTCCTAGGGGCGCCTGGGACACCTTTCGTCCGCCACGTCATTGCTCGTGAGCCGTCGCCCGTTGCGTGGAACAAAGCAAGCGCACGGCGGCGAACGACACCAGAAACACGGCGAGGAAGCGCCCAACGGCGAAGGAGCGATGGGACGGCGCCGTCACGTAGTCCGCCGAGGCGCACAATAGGGGCCGTCGACCGGCTATGAGCGCCGGGCCGGCCGCGGCGGGCGGCGCTTCCGCGGGCAGCCCGGCGCAATAGGCATGGTCGTGGTAGATGCCACGCCCGCCGACGCGGCAGCCCTGCGTCCGGTACGCCTCCTCGATATCCCAGACCGTGGCCGTTCCGTCGTCGACCGCCCGCTGGAAAACCAATGCCGCGGCCCACTCGTTGTGCACGCGGCCCCGGAGTTGCGGACCGTGCGCCCAGGCGGAGTGGTTCATCGCCGTCGGTCGCGCCGCGAAGAAGTCCGTGCAGATGGCGGGGTGCGACGTGTTGCGCGGGCAGCACCGCTCGATGCCTTCGGACAGCCGCGGGAATTTCAAAACAATGTTCGTTTCTGACGGGCACGTGGTGTTAGACATTCCACCCATACGTTCTAATTACGGTGGCCGCGGGGCGTCCCAAAAAGTCAATCTTCGGGTGATCGCGGGCATCTCCGCTCGATAGCGTTATCTCTCGGGACCCAAGGGACCCAATGAAGGAAACGAAGCTGCTTATGAACCCGGGCTGCTGGACGACGAAGAGCTCGACGATGACGACGACGACGACGAGCTGGAGGACGAGCTCGACGAGCTCGACGAGGACGAGGACGAGGAGGACGACGAAGAGGACGACGCGGACCGCGCCCGCCGCCGCTTCGGGGCGCGGCCGTCGTCCGAGTCCCGCTTCGGCGGCCGCTTCGAGGCGCGCCGGTCCAGCGCCCGCTCCCGCTCCCGCAGCTCCTTCTCGCGCCTATCCAAGTCCTTCTGCTTCCTCGCGCGCGCCCGTTCGGCGTCCTCCAGGGCATTTTCTTCCCACTGCGCCGCCCGTTGAGTTTTCAACTGCTCCTGGAGCTCGCGGTCGAAGGCCGCGCCCGGCACGTGCCGGTCCGATGTGATGCCGAAGGCGTCCCGCAACTTCTGGTCGTCGCGGGCCTTGGCCTCCGCGTTCTGGTGCGAGTCCGTGCCGACCTTCATCTGCACTTTGGGCGCTCGGGCTAGGAGCTCCGTTCGTAGGTCGTCGCATTTCTTTTCTATCTCCGCCTCGTCGACGCCTTCCTCCTCCAACTCATCTCTCAGAGCGTAGACCTGGGCCTCGACCTCCCGCTTCCGATTGTGCTCGTTGATCTCCTTGTTGCCCTGCCGCGCCGTCTGGGCCTTCCAGTCGCCGTCGCGCGCGCCGACGCCGCCCGTGCGGTTGATCTCCTCCGCGCGCCGCACGTTCACGGGCTTCACGAACGCCCTATTGGACTGGACGTAGCCGTTCGTGCCGGAGCCGCGCGTCGTGCGCAGGCCGATGCCATTGTACATGGTCGCTTAGCGTCGCGCGGAGGACTCTGCTGGTCTCTGGCGGTGGCGTGCCGGTGGATAGCGGCTTCGCAGTGTCCGTTGAACAGCCGCGGTGGTGGCGGGTGCGTAGCGTGAGCGTGGCGTCGATCGCGCTCTTTTATTGCGAAAAACCCGTACATAGGTTTTACAGGAGATGCCCAATAGTCCCCGATGCGATCTAGCGGGGACTTTATACCTTGAACACAACAGGGACATTACATGCTCCCGAGCCCGCCCAGAAGGAGGCTCTTCGCGATGTCCGCCTTCCGCTGGTCGGCCAGTTGCTCCC
>Ga0114994_10002808_pt1 | contig 12747 bp, 9 predicted proteins | sample ArcticOcean_MG_C_9_FD_87043 | JGI IMG/M metagenome (GOLD analysis project Ga0114994, IMG submission 87043) | Marine microbial communities from western Arctic Ocean - ArcticOcean_MG_CB2_152 | ecosystem: Environmental > Aquatic > Marine > Oceanic | place: Arctic Ocean: Canada Basin | collected... | reverse complement strand
AGAACAATGGGGAGATTCATTCTGAATTTCGTATCATTACTTCAGACAACTCACGAGGTAGAAGATTGAATTTATCCGTTTTTAAATTCGGAGCCATTGGTTCAAAACAAATGGAGATTTTCAATTATACTAAGATAAGAAGATAAGAATAAAGGCGAAGAGCAGAATTCATCTATTTATGATTGGCCACCATTTCAGCAACTTTCTCTGCAGTCATTTTTGAGTTTTCAGTGCCCGACAACAAACCTGTCAGGAATTCAGGCAGACTTGAGAATAGAATACTTTTATTCATTATTGTTTTTCACTAGTATGTTCCGTATTTGAACGCCATTCATCATGCGCGGCTATTCCCCTGTGGGTCCGTTGCCTCATTCGGCATCTTTTTGTTCGCGTGTAAACATAGCCCAGTATTCCAGCCCTGGTTCCCCAGGCTTACCCTTAAGGGCCGCATGATCCAATATTGTTGCCGACAGAACATCCTTGGTCACCCTTCGCTGGTCGCGACCACGGCAAGTAATAGCGTGCGCCCATTTGTTCGACCAATTCTACTCAGCATAACTGAACGAGTACAGCTTCGCTTTGTTTATCTCAAACTTGAGCCGAACCTTATCGGTACTAATCTTCGTCTTCCATTTCAGGCGTCCGTCGGTTACCGTCTTCGACACGGTTCTGGCGGTCGCGACATCTTGTCTTTTATCATCGATAATACTCACCTTAATTGAGCCGCCTCTATCCACATCGGCTGAGACTCGGATTTCCTGGCCGGCATAGGGGATGACAGTCGTAGTTATAACCGCTGGTTTGTCTGTCAATTCCTGTTCATAGCCTGCAAAACCGTCGGGGCGCAGGGTCGCCAGGGAGAGATTCCCAGTGCGCCAACCGCCGTGCTTGTAGTCGCTCCCGCCGTAATAGAGGCGTATCTCGTCTTTCAGAAACACCGGATACGCACAGGGATAAATGCAGCCGTAATCGTATTCCAGTTTCTTTTCAGAATTAGGTATTAGGTCAGTACCATGCTGAATGTGATGCCATACTTTAGTATCGGGGCTCCATGCCAGCCCCGATCTCGTGCGGTCTTCGTGTCCGAAAAGAGCAACAAGTCCTATATAAACTCCTCCATGACAAAAGACTGGCATCGCGTATGGTTGCCTGCCTTTGTCCTGCGCCTCAAGAACAACGCCTGTGTTTTTCCACCTTACAAAGTCATCGCTCTCCAGGCGGGTAACCTCCCTGCCCCTTCTGCCCCTGGTCCTCGTAATGCCGACGTACTTCTTTGATTCGGGGTCCCAGAACGCATTGTTATGGGTATCTCCGGCAATCCTACCGATATCTTTCAGACGTATCTCTTTGCTCCATTTGATTCCGTCAGCGGAAAAACTTACGGCTACTCCCTGCTTGATCATTTTGTATCGGCGGTTCGGATCAGAATCGTGATAGTCCTTGAATATACCGGCGCCATGGGGCTTGCGCCATATAATGTTGTTCGCCTTGTTCCCCTTGTATTCTACAAGGCCCAGCTCAGGTTTTTCCCACACGATGCCGTCCTTTGAGGTGGCGTAACAGATTGCCATCTCTCTGCCCGGTCCCGGACCATATTTTTTACTGTCGCGCTCTTTAAGAGTCATTCCCTTGGCGGACCTATCGACGATAAACGGGCTATACCAGCATTTGTATATCTTATCTTCCTTATCGTAAATGACGTTCCCGTAGAGATTATCGAAGCGTTTCTCCCACTGCTTATCTTCCCCAAAAAGTGGGTTCGCCTTGTGCTTCTTAACGATGCCCAGGGAAAGCTTTGCGTTCTCCACACTTGCAATGATACGAGCATCAAGAATGAGGAAGCGATTGCGGGTTGAATCATCTTCGAGGGCATCTGCTGAAGATGTTGATAGAGTGACCCAGATAACGGTCATCACAACAATGCAACGAGTCATCAATCTGTTTCTGTTTGCGAGGATATATATCATAGTTGTTATTCTCTCTTTCTCATCGAACGCCGAGGATCAGGTGCGGCTGACTGGGAGCGTGCACCCGATGCAGGACAGAGGATGGAATTGCGGTGAATCACAGAACGTTAGCGATGTTGACTCCATTATCTCCCCGGTGGAAATTATTTTTATTCCTCCAACTTACATTATCCGTTGCGCTTAACATGCTTGATTATAAAAAAAGAAGGAAGGTAACATTGCAATGATGAGTTGGTAGCAGAAGCGATTTTATTTCTTATACATCAACCATCTATTGCCCTTCAGGATACTTGAGGTATCAATGGAGATAATTAGATCACTACGAGAAAGCGATGCGAAGAGACAAACTGATTTAGGATATTTATCTGACTAAACCAATCACTTAATCATGGTTTAGGTATTCGAGATCTAATTCTTGTAGACATCGCGCCGATGTCCAATTTTGACAACAATGATAATTAACTCGTCGGCAATGATCTGATACAGAATTCTATAATTCCCCTGTCTGATACTGTATTTCTCTTGTCTAGAAAGCTTCTTACTTCCCTCTTGATGTGGATCGTTTGATAGGCTTCTGATCTTTTCTATAATTCGAATTCTATCTTTCTTTTGAATCTTTTCGATTTCCTTCGCTGCAGATTTCTTGATTACGACCCTATAGCTTTCCATCTTCTTTCAGCGATACTACGAAAGCTTCAAAATCGATTACAGGTTCTTTCTCTCTTTCTTTAAATGCTTCCAGGTCTTCTGCATCCAAAAGTAGTGCTGAGCGCACAGCCTCATTCACCAAATCTGACACCGGAGTCGAAATCTCAGCAGACTTCATTTTCAGGGCCTTGTGTAGATCTTCTTCAAAATATACGGTCGCACGTTTCATAATTAAGCACTAAAACATTAAAACGCTAAAGTGTCAATGTTTTGCCCGATGGCAGCGGTTCTTTTGCCTTCTAAAATTCGACCTGAGAAAGATCGGAGGAATCGTATAATGCCTCCGCCCGCGTTTTGGGCGAACGACTAATCGGAACACTCTTGGAGGACAAGACCCATTACGTTTTCAACTTGGTGGGATGAGCATAACTTCCACGTCTCCTACCCCGACATGCACGACATGAAGAGCTGAGGGAATGGAGAGGGAAAGGCAAAGTACTCGGTTAAGGCGTTCAAGAAATAAGGGGTTATCCAATCGAAGGAAAGGCGATTTCCTCGCATTAAGTTTTCCGCGAATGGGCTAGTCTTTTTCTTGACTAAAACCAGCATCGCACAGTGAATATTGAGATATGAATTTGGCTAAAATAGTTTCCATCGTCCTTTGTTCGGTAAGTGGGTTCGCTTTTGGTGAAGAATCAAATCCGACGATGCTGGAAGAGCAGTCCGAAAAGGGAGGAACCCATCTCGAAGAAACCCCCACCATCGAGTCATTCTTCAGGGCCCACTGCACGAAGTGCCACAATACGAAAAAGAAAAAGGGTGGGATCAATTTCCTGAAGTTCACGGAGTTCAGGCTAGAGAACGCCAAGCATTGGCAAGAAGCACTGAACAACCTGCAGCGCGGCGACATGCCGCCTGAAGAATCGATCCAGCCCAGCATAGCCAATCGCAAAGTCTTCGTGTCACAGGTGCTGAAAGAACTGGACCACGTGTATACCGACTCCGACCAACGGGACTTTCGGTTCAGTCGCCTGACCAACAGTCAAATCGCATGGAACCTGCGTGACCTGTTGCAGATCGACCGAGACTTTAGCGGCGACCTCATCGATGACCCCACAGGCAAGCACGGCGAATCCCTGCAATCGGATCTGGAACTGACTGCAGGTCACATGGAGGTGTACCTGAGTACCCTGCAGAATGCCGTCGAGTTGGCTGTTCCTGATTTAAACAATCCGCCAAAGCCTTACGCCCTAAAAGGTAACGACTGGGAAAAGCAGCATTACCTGAACCGAAATGACCTAGCTCATGGGACCCGACGGAAGCATCGTCGTTACCGCGGGCCCAAATGGCTGGGCGACGACTTCGAGGTGCCCGTGCCGCCCAATCACTTCTTCCGTATCTACATCGACGACAATCGACCAGAGGGCCAATTTCGCATACGCATACGCGTTCGCAACGAGCCACCCCAAAACGAAGGCGAACTGACCAAGCATGAATTTTCGGTTTTCTTCGACAGGGGATTCAAGTCCCCCCAGCACACAATCGATAGTTTCACCGTCGAAGCGAAGCCCGGTTCCCAGGAGTTCAAGATCTTCGGTAACGTCTTCGACTTTCCCGGGGTGGACCCGGCTCCCGTGTCGAAGAAAGATCCATATGGTATCATGGCTCATTTCCACTACCGCTTCCTGACAGTCCAAAATTCATCACCCCTCACTTCACCTTCGGACAAACCCGTAACCAACAAGAACTGGGTGACCTTTGGAGACGCCCACTTCATCCGGGCCGACGATCGCTGGGTCGATGCTTGGGGGCATGATTTCGGGCGGAAGAATTGGCTCAATCCTTCTCATGGTGGGAGTGATCACCCGACAAGAGGAAAGCCGGCCGTCTACAAGGAGGTGATGAAAGACACGAGTTATGCCGTGATCGAGCGAATCGAGTTCGATCTTCCCTGGCAGTGGCCACCAACCAGTGTCCAGAGATTCATGAAAGACGGCAAGCTGGACAACAATTCCATTGCTGAAGGAGTCAAGTCACTCACAACGCGGGCCTGGCGACGCCCCTTGACGGAGGGCGAAGGCAAGGAACTGGATGCCCTCATCAGCGGAACTTTGAAAAATGCCGAAACCAAAATCGGTGCCTTACGGGACCTGCTCATGGCAGTGTTCGCCGACACCCGTTTCCTTTTTCACTCGGATATTGAGCCGACCCAGCGGATGCAGAACTTCGAACTTAGCGCCCGCCTTGCCGCATTCCTCTGGCGCAGCGTTCCTGACCAACGACTCTTCGATCTTGCTTCCCGAGACCGGCCAATCACAGACCCCGAGTTGAGTGCAGAGGTAAAGCGCATGCTGGCGGACTCCCGGTCCGATCGCTTCATCTCCGACTTCACTTCCAGCTGGGCCGGATTCCCTAAATTGGAACAAATCGCCATCAACCCGAACTACTACCGGTGGTGGAACCCCAAATACAAAGACTACATGAAACTCGAGACGGCTGCATTCTTAAAAACCTTGCTCCAAGAGGACCTCAGCTGTCTCAACTGCCTCTCATCGGATTTCATGGTGATCAACAACGTCATGGCGAAGTATTATGGGACGCCTCTTCCTGCAAGCGGCCACCGTTTTTCGCGCGTTCCCGCTATCGAGGGTCGCGGCGGTGTCCTGACCCAAGCAGCCTTTTTGCTAGCCCATAGCGACGGGGAGGATGCCCACGCGGTCAACCGCGGAGTTTGGCTTCGCGGTCGCCTTCTCGGAGATCCTCCGCGCGACCCGCCCCCAGAAGTGCCCGTCTTGAACGACTTGGACGAGCAGAACCCGGATGCCGCCGGGTTGTCGACCAAGCAGAGATTGTCGATTCACAGCAAGGGCATTTGCCTGGATTGTCACGCCGATATTGATCCTTGGGGAATCGCCATGGAATCCTTGGACGCAGCCGGCAAGTTCAGGGATAAAATCTTACGGTTAACCCCCGAGCATAAGATCAAGAGCCGAAACCTGAGGGTTATTGACGAGACGGAAGTTCGTGGCTCACCGGTTAAGGGCATAAACGAACTGCAAAAACTTCTTCGCGACAAGCACGCCAAGGACTTCGCGAAGGGGTTCAGTTCATCCATGCTTTCATTTGCCTTGGGTCGTCCCCTCTCCTACCAGGAGGACAAAACATTGGCTCAATTAACCAAGGAGTTTGAAAAAAACGATTACCGGATGGCGAGTTTGATTGATGAAATCGTCCGCCTTCCTTTATTTCGACACCCAAACCAAAAATCAGATGAATGAATTGAACCGCAGACAATTTCTCTACGGAACCGGGGTCTCCATGCTCTTGCCTAGGCTCGAGTCTTTTGCGGTACCGGCGATTGCGAAAACCGCCTCGATCCCGAAGCGCTTTCTTGCCCTCTATGTCGGGCACGGATTCGCGATCACACCGAACGACGAACATCCGTCCAGCGACTTGAGCTGGTACCCTCGGGTAGTTGACGACAAACTGAAGTTCGGCAATTCCATGGCTGCCATACAACCCTTTGCCGACAAAGGTAAAGTATCCGTTTTTCGTGGACTCGATCATCCGCAAGTAATGAATATCAACGGCCATTCTTCGGCCGACTCCTTTCTCACCGGGAGCAATCCGGAAGGCACAACCGGTAACCCATCCATCGATCAAGTGGCGGCCATGGCCCATGGCAAGGCGACCCGATTTCCCAGCCTCGTGCTGGGGAACGAAGGTGGATTGGGGGCTACGGGGAGTTCACTCACCCTTTCCTACAATCGCTCCGGACGAGCCATTCCTTCAAACAACGACTTGCTCGCCCTCTACAACCGACTCTTCAACTCCGATCCAGCGATCATTCGCAAGGAGAAGGCTCGCAATATCCGCAACGGGGCCTTGGTTGACCGGGTACTGGAGTCGGCCAAGAGCATGCAGCGACGCGTGAGTGCAGACGATAACCGGAAGATCGGTTCCTACCTGGAAAGCATAAGGTCCGTTGAAAAGAACATCGAGCGAATGGAGGCTTGGTCCGATACGCCTAAGCCGGAAGTGGATGCAAGCAATCTTTCCCTCAAGGCGACCGTAAACGAACCCGATCGGTTCATCGACACGATGTACGATCTTATCTACCTCGCGTTCAAGACGGATTCCACCCGTTACGCCACCTACATGCTTCAGAGCATGATCGGCGGCCCTTGGAACGAAATGCCAAAAACTGCCCTTGGGTTACCAACTGGACATCACCGTCTGGCGCACGGGGCCTCTGGTTCAAGCCGAAAATCCATGGAGAACCTCGGGGCATTCGATAAGTTTCAAGGCGATCGACTGGGACACTTTCTTGGTAAAATGGCGGATACCCCTGAAGGCGATGGCTCCATGCTGGACAACACAATCGTTTATTACGGGACTAGTAACAGCAAGACCCACGTAAACAGGAATTATCCGCTGCTCATTGCCGGCGGACGTAATCTTGGAATCAAACATTGTGGTTACCACAATTTCCTAGAGACGGGCAAGCAACCACTCTGCAACCTCTACCTTACCTTTCTCCAGTCCTTGGGCGTCCCGGCCCAAAGCTTTTCCGACAGCACGGGCGTCATTAAGGAAATCCTCGCATGAAACTCCTAGCCGCCCTTGGCTGGGCTGCGGTTCTGTCGACAACCGCCCTGTCCGCGAAGATCGCTTACCGTCACCCCCTGAACGAAGCCGGGCAGTCAGGTGTTTGTCTACATGGCGATCGTCTGTTCCTGACCATGCATTCCAAACTGGAAGGTCAACCCAAGGAAGGGTTCTATTTCAATGGAGATGTCGTTGGCCAATGCTTTGATAAGCTATCGGGCAAGTTGCTCTGGCAGGTCGAGTTGCCGGGTTCTCGGAAGGGACGGGTTCTTGAATCGTGGCATGACTCAACCAGTTTGCTCCCCGTTGCCAGCGACAAGTATGTCGTGTTTCATAACCTGAACGGCATGCTTGCCTGTTTCACCAATGGGGGGAAACCTGTCTGGCAACGCAAATGGCTGGCTCCCAACCCGGACATAAAGAACTGTCGGATGTACCTGAATCAAGGCAAACTGCTGGTGGCCCTGCCTTCGACCAAGATCGCGGTGGAGGAAAACGAAAAGCATCCCGCCCTGCCCTTCTATCAAATCCATTCCATCGACCTGGAGACAGGCAATGACCTGTGGATCTCCCCGGTGTTACTTCACCACGGGACGCAGTACTCGTTGGGCGAATGGAAGGACAAGACCGTGATGGTGGCCTCCATGGTCGACCTCTCCCACTGGAAGTTTAACCAGGGTCGCAAAGGCTATCTGCTTTCGATTACCGATGGGAAACCGATCCTCACTTTTGATCTGCCACCTGCGATCCCTCACCAGAAAAATCATCTTTTACAGGGTAAGTTTCTTGTCACTGCGAACGCCCAAAAAGAGACCAAGTTTCAACTGGTCGACCCGGAGAGTTCCAGGATAACCGCGGAATTTGCATTCGAGAAACCCGACCGGTATTTCACTTGGAACGGGAAGGAATATGCGGAAGCGGATTTTGTTCCCGAATACGTTGACAGAACACTTAAGGGCAAGGGCCAACCCACACCTTCGACGGTTCACGCATTCGAAGAACGCATATACTTTTGGCGATACGATAGTGGAGACATTGGCTGCATCGACGTAAAAACCGGTAAATCCGTGATGGTCGAGGCTCCGATCCAGGTATTGGCGGACAAGATTATCTGGAACAAGGTAGACTTTCAGTTCACCAAGGGAATCCTCAACTCCCGTGACGAAGTGGTGAACAAACGGGTGGGTTCCGTGCGCGGCATACAACGAGGCGGGTTCGGACACACCAACCCGGCCTGGCCGATTCGCCATGAGGACAAGCTCTATTGGCAAGGCGGGGCCGGCGTGCTCTACGTCATCGACTTGACCAAGCCGTTTTCCCCGGACGCATTAAGTTGGGTGGCAACGGACCCCGCAGGTGCATCATGGACCTTCGGCGAGCCCGCCATCGACAAAACGGGCATCTACGTTCGCTCCCAAAGGGACTTGGTCCGGATCACTAGATAAGCAAGTAGACTCGCCGATCCGACCTGTCCTAAGCCAGCAAGTCCTTGACCACGCTGTTCAAGGCCTTTCATTGGAGAGAAAATATTCTAATGAAAGGTAAACTAAAACAAACCCATCAATTCGAATGCAAGGGGGGGAATCTTCATTTCCTGAATCATCAAGCTGAGGTGGCTCTTGGGCAGGTGAAACCCGTGGCAGTGATGGTTGTAACGCAGGAAACTGGTCACGGTTGAGTTCAGCGGAATTTTTGGGCGTAGCCCTAAAATTTCCGCTGCAACGATTTGTTAGCATTTTGATTATATTAACTTGCCATCTACCCACAGCTCATACGTAAAATGTGTAAATCTTGTTATTACCCTGATAATGCAAGCGGTTTCCCCCACTTTAAATCGATGCTCAAAACCTGTATCGCAGAAGAGATAGAAGATATTATTTGGCCTCACGAATATAGGGTTACTATTTAACGTGATAGTTGCCCTACCTGAGAAGTAACCATGTGATAGTATCACGCAGTATTCAGGTTGAGTGCCGAATGTCCACCTTGTAATCACAGTCTTCTCCTTATGCTAACGTCGATGCGTTGGCACCCGCTACCGGGGGCGCCAGTCCGCTTCAGGGTAGAGGGTTATTGTCACGGTTCAATCTCCAACTCGCGGCTTGGTAGCGGGTTGTCCAACCGCGCCTTGTTCGCTTGTATTCGGGATGTGATTGCGCATCTCACTTGGTACCGCCGCCGACCACCGACTCGAATGCTGATCCAACTCGGATCTCGTCCACATCTGATGTCGCCCCCCCTTCCAGCACCAATCGACTCAGCTTGGATTGGTCGATGTCAAAGGGTTCGGTGAAAACGCGGCCGGGCTTTTCGGGCAGCTTCAGGTCTTTCTGCACATGGTAAGGCAACAACTGGTCGGGCTCCCCATCCTCGCCCCAGGTGATTTTACCAACGAAATAGTAGGTGGTGGCGGCCCTCACCCCTTTGACCAAAAGCCGCCTTTTCTCGGCGCCGTCATCAATGATGAAGGTATTGGTGACGCCTTTATGGTCGAATCCGATGGCCTCTTTGCCATCAGCCGACTGGAGTGACACACGCACGCCTTGTCCGCGTGTCTGGTGGATGTGATAGAGAAAGCTGATCCACACCGTGGCGCCGTCTTCCAGCAGGCCGGCCTTTTTGAGGCCGTCGTCCAGATCGATGGCGCACCCCCCTCCCCGAAGATGCATCTGGGCGCAATTGCCTGCCACAGGTAGCGCACCGAAACTCAGCCCCCCGGCAATGACCTTGGGCAAATCCTTGGGCTTCTCATCCAAAGAAACATATTCACTCTTTGTTCCCGAAACTCCCGCCTTACCCAAGAGACTCTTCGGCTCTTCGGCACTGGTGGGGTAGTCAAAGGGCTCATAAATCAGCGCGCCACCAGCGTCGGCGGGTCCAAGGTTCACCGTCAGTTTCGCCGGGGTCACCATGCCGGTGGTCGGTTGGATTGAATAGGTCACCATGCCCTTGGCGGGAGCGGCCTTGTCCTCGAAGCTGCGGGCATCGGCAGGAACCGCATCGGCGATCACCTTGCCATCACGTAAAATACGAAATGCGTCGTACTTGCCGCGGGTTATCCAGCTGAGCATCACGCCATCCAGGCTGCGATAACCGTCCAGGTTGGTGGCGGAAGTATCACAGGAGGCGTTGAACTTCACCTTGCCGGAAGGCATGTCGAGGATGAGCTCGTAGCTGTTGGCGCCGGGAAGAGCAGCGGTGTCGGTAAAGGCTGTCTGGGTCGGCGAAAGCTTGGCGCCCACGCTCTTGCCGTTGCGCAGGATCTCGACGCCCTCGGGCTTCTCCGTGCCGAGCTGCCAGAGCAACTGGACTCCCTGCTCGCTGCCGTAGGCGCGGAAGCGGGCCGGTGACTTGGGCCGCTTGAGCTTGCGCATCTCAGCGGCCATGGCGATACCGATGTTGCTGTAGCTGCGGGCGTTGTTGTTCCAGTGATAGCCAACCTTCTCGGTCACGCCATCGTTGTCGAACTTGAAGGTCATCTTGTCGGGGCCGTAAGGCTGGTGGGTGTCGATGACGGACACGTTGCCGACGAACTCCGCATACTTCTTCGCATCTCCGATGGCGATCTGTCCCTGAACGACAGGAGATTCCGGCATGATCATGCCGCTGCTTGCAATGACGAAGGGCAGATCGGGCACGCCGAGTCCGTGTTCCACGCTGCGGATGTCCTTGATGAAGGCGGCGAGATTGGCCTCGTAACTCTCTTCCAAGCCGCCGTATTGGTCATTCCAACCCTGATGCCAGCAGATGCCAGCGAGCTCCACACCCTGCCCCTTGTAGTCGGGGAAAAAGTCTTTCATGTTCTCCGTCACTTCGGCGACGAGCTGAACAGTCCTGTGAAAGAAATACCCGGGATCCTGTTCGGGCTCGGAAGGAACTGGATATTTGCCAACGCTGGGCGGCAGGAAGTTGTGACCGATGCTCTTGCCTCCCCACGCAGTCTTGATCAGTAGCACCTTCCCTTCGCTCTCCTCTCCCATCGCATGCCCGAAACCGAACTCCGGACCAATCTGCCCCCCCGACGCCCCATAGCCTGGCTTCAATAGGCCATATCTGAGTTCTCTGAAAGGATACAAATCGTAATGGATCCAGACATCCTTGCGCTCGACCCACTCACCTTTTTCATCTGCAAAGAAGCCGTATTGCTTGGGGTGGTTTTTGACGATGCCGCGGAGCGAACCGCCGTGATCGCCTTCGATGCTCCCCTTGCCCTGCATGTTGGACTGGCCGGCCATGATGTAGACCTGCACCGGCGGTTCTGCATAAAGCGATGGAGTCATCAGCAGAGAAGCGGCAAGAAGAAGCGCGCAGTGAAGTGTCTTTGAGTGACTTTTCTTCATGTGTAGTTGTCCATTTTGTAGAGCGAACGTCATAGATAACCTATGTCTGTAATGAGCGAAGTGAATAGAAGACATTAGGTTGATCTAATTGTTATGATCAGAGTGGGTTAAGATAAAATCGCTAATATGCCACTTATAGTAATTATTAGTAACATGGATATCACCAGTCAGTACATCAAGGTCCCAATCACTTGTTTGAAATGTATTTGTTGTAATGTCGAATGAATGAGCAGTCCTTGATGGGCCATGCTGAATAATATTGTAAGTTTTACTTTTAGGTTCAAATATAAAAAATAATGTACAATTATTCGCTCTAGAATGAGTGACTTGGAAGGTTATAGAAATATCCTTGATACCATCATTATTGTAATCAAAAAGTTGTGGTATGTTAGTCCCTAAATCAATATCTTTGAAATTCAAATCGATGTTAAAAGAATGAACCGAATTTTGATTTAATATCCTAATTGAGGTTTGTTGCGTCTTCTTTTTTATAGACAAGTTTATTTTGTCAGACAGCTTAAAAGTATTAATTTGATTATCCGCGAATATTGGATTTGAAATCAATACAAACAAAAGAGCGCATAATAGTATTTTTGGCATAATCAACTTTTTTTAATTCCTAACAGATAATACTCATAAATAATGTAATATAAACATACATCTGATGAGGGTAATTAATGACATCTAGGTGGCCGGGGCACATTTTTATTCTTAATAATCATAACTTATGTTATTCGTTATTTTTATCATGTAGAAAACTAAAAGTTCCAAAGGGAGGATGGCAATGGATAAAAGGCGAAAAAGCATGAAAAGATACTTACCGATGTCAGATATTTACCCAATTAAACCTATCAGTGAATCATGGTTTAGGTATGAATGTTTGCTGCATCCGTTTGTTCTACCAAGGCTGCTTGCATCAGCCAAGATCGCCGCTTCAATTTCTCGAATACTCCATCTGCTTACTGAATCCGTCTGCGATACCCTCAATTGATTTGGGAACCTACGCCAATCAAAATACTTGGGTGCATGGGAACGATGTAAAATTGCTCGTCCGTAGCGGAATGGCCAGAGGAGTGTAGTTGGTTTTCTTCACATATGGTAGAAATTATTGACTCAATAGAGCTGTTTTTAAAATGATAACTTTTTTTCCGTTCGTAGACTTCATCGTCTTCAAGAAGGAGTGT
>Ga0114994_10002804_pt1 | contig 12756 bp, 10 predicted proteins | sample ArcticOcean_MG_C_9_FD_87043 | JGI IMG/M metagenome (GOLD analysis project Ga0114994, IMG submission 87043) | Marine microbial communities from western Arctic Ocean - ArcticOcean_MG_CB2_152 | ecosystem: Environmental > Aquatic > Marine > Oceanic | place: Arctic Ocean: Canada Basin | collected... | reverse complement strand
TACATCTGTGGGCCAATACTTCGATAAGAACATCACCAAGGTTAATGCCTCATTAGGTTGGGAGCAAGAATATTTCTTAGTCGATAAAGCACTTTATGCTGCTAGACCAGATTTAGCAATGACAGGACGTGCATTGTTCGGAGCTCAACCAGCTAAAGGACAGCAGTTAGATGACCACTATTTCGGTTCTATACCTCAGAGGATTAGCGCGTTTATGAAGGACTTTGAGCTCGAATGTCACAAGCTAGGTATACCAGTTACTACTCGTCATAATGAAGTGGCACCTAATCAGTTTGAGCTTGCTCCAGTTTACGAAGAAGCAAATCTGGCTAACGATCACAATTTACTCTTGATGGATGTCATGGAGGTGATTGCTGAGAAGCACGACTTTAGAGTTCTACTTCACGAGAAGCCATTCCCTGGACTTAACGGCTCTGGAAAACACAATAACTGGTCTTTGAGTACAAACACAGGTGTAAACTTACTCCAGCCTGGTAAGACACCTAAAACTAACATGCGTTTCCTCACCTTTTTTGTAAACACATTAGCAGCATTGCACAGACATGCTGATATTGTTCGAGCATCTTTTGCTGGGGTTGGGAATGACCATAGATTAGGTGCTAATGAGGCTCCACCCGCTATCATCTCCGCATTTATAGGTAGTCAATTGTCTCAGTTGCTAGATGATTTGGAAGAGCATATTAAAGCAGGAAAGCTAACTCCAGCTGATAAAACAGCATTGAAATTAGAGATAGGAAGAATACCAGAAGCTCTTCTGGATAATACAGATAGAAATAGAACTTCTCCTTTTGCATTCACGGGAAACAAATTTGAGTTGCGCGCTGTAGGATCATCAGCTAACTGCGCTCTTGCTATGACCGTGTTGAATACCATTGTTGCCGAACAACTCATTGAGTTTAAGATATCAGTTGACAACAGGATTGGTAAAGGTGATGGGAAGGATGAAGCAATATTAAAAGAATTACAAGTTCTGATTAAAAGAAGTAAAAACATCAGATTTGAGGGTAATGGTTATGGTGACGAATGGGTGAAGGAGGCAACGAAAAGAGGCCTTTCTAACTTAAGAACTACTCCTGAAGCTTTGGTTGTTTGGGGTAGGAAAGAGGTGGTAGATCTATTCAAAACAATGAAGGTTTTCTTGCCAGAAGAGTTAGCTGCCCGAAGAGAAATTGAGTACGAGAAGTATTCAATGAAAAGAGAAATAGAAGCGACTATTGCTATTGATATGGCTCAAAACACAATTCTACCTGCAGCCATCTCATACCAAAACTTCTTGCTAGAAAACATAATGGGAGTAGAAGAAGCATTCGGAAAACAAGGGTCAAAGATGACGGTTCCACAGAGGGACATACTCAAAAAAACGTCATCACTTGTGAATGACTTATATGCTTCAATAAATGAACTAAAGAAGAGCCTAGACAAAGCTAATTCTCTTAAAACACAGCAGCAAAAATCAGAATCGTACGGAATTGATGTAACTCCATTAATCGAAAAACTTGGAGCATCTTGCACATCGCTTGAGGGCTTGATTGATAACGAATTATGGCCACTTCCAAAATTTCAAGAATTACTTTTTACACGTTAATTGTAAATAGTTAACCGTTGATTGCTGCTTTTTCAGTATTTTCGACAATTGATAAACCAAGCCTAAAACGGAATGCAAAATTACCTGCAAGTAATATTATCACGGATGACCGTGACCTCTCTCCTAATTATAGGTGCTATGTCCTGCACTTTTTCACAGGAACTTTATGAAGAAGCTGACAATCTTTTTGAGCGTCGTGGATACTTTGAAGCCTCAAGTGATTACGTCGCAGCATATGCAAAAATAAAGTCTGATTTAGACCTTAAAGCTTATTGTGCTTTCAGAGCAGGTGAGTGCTTTCGCCTTCTCCACGACAATACCCAATCCTTAGAATGGTATGATAAAGCTATAGGCCTCCGTTATGGACTTGATAACCCAATTGTCTTTCTTTTATACGGTGACGTGTTAAGAGACCAAGGCGAGTTTTACGATGCTATGGAATGGTATGAGAAGTATGGAGAAAGTGGTGATAAATCGGTATCTACTGCAAGGTTAGATGCAGCCGATATTGCTGCCATTGCTGTTGAAGAGCCACCAAGCAGATACATTGTTGAACCAATGTATATGTTGAACTCCCCTTCTTATGATTTCGCTCCTATGTACGCATCAAAGAATAATAATGTATTGATTTTTGCGTCATCTAGAGAAAGTTCTGAGGGAACCGGAGAAGATCCTATTACTGGAGAAGCATTCATGGATTTATTCACCACTACACAAGCAAAGAATGGAAGATGGAGTGAGCCTGAACCTTTAGGTAATACTATTTGCACTGAGGATAATGAAGGGTCAGTAGCTTATGATAATAAGTTTAAAACTATTTACTTCACTCGCTGCGTCGATGACGGAGGCTCGAATCTAGCATGTGATATATACTACGCTCCAATTGTAGGTTCACAGTTCGGTGCATCTCAGCCTTTATACCTCGTAAATAGAGAAGAAGACGATTCAACCCAAGTCGGTCATCCTGCACTATCTAAAGATGGGAAGTATTTACTTTTCGCATCGGATTTAGCTGGTGGATTTGGAGGTAAAGACATTTGGTTCTCAATGTTCGATGATAAAAATGAAACCTGGGGCACACCTCAAAACCTAGGCTCTAAGATAAACACTCCTGGAGATGAAATGTTCCCTACTTTTAGATCAGATGGTTCATTGTACTTCTCCTCTAATGGTCATGGTGGATTAGGAGGATTTGACATTTGTGAAGCACTTGTCAGAGAAGGAGATTTAGCTTTTGCAGAAGTTAAAGTTTTGCTATATCCGTTAAATTCGGCAAGTGATGAACTAGGGATAGTATTTGACGGGATGACTAATACAGGAATCTTTTCTTCAAACCGTCCAGGTGGAAAAGGTCAAGACGATCTGTACAGCTTTGAACTTCCTCCAATGGAATTCTGCTATATAGCATATGTTTATGATCCTGTTACTGGAATGCCTGTAGGTGGATCAACAATTACTTTAGAAAGTTCTGAAGGAGAGATTAACACATACACAACTGATGGTGATGGAACCATCAATTTATGTAATGGAGAAATAGGAGAGGGAGTATCATATGATGTTAGTATCGAAAAAGAAGGTTTCATCAGTGTAGGTGACAGATTTTCTAGTGTAGGGCTCACAGAGTCGACCACTTTCGCCATGGAATACTTCTTAGAGGAAATTATTCTTGAGAAGGAGTACAAGATGCCACTTGTATTATATCCATTAGCTAGTTCTGACCTGTTAATTGATGAAACGATTAACTCAGCAGATTCACTATCCTACTTAGTTGACCTTTTAACTCGTAATCAAAATCTGGTGATTCAATTAGAATCTCATACAGACAGTAGAGGTACATCATCTTCTAATAAGGATTTAAGCCAAAGGCGTGCTGTTACTTGTGTTAACTTTCTCGTATCTAAAGGAATTGCAACTGACCGTATCATCCCTGTAGGACATGGTGAGGATTATTTGAAAATATCCGATGCTGTAATTGCTGCGTTGCCATCTGAACAACGCGAGGATGCTCACAAAGAAAACAGGCGTACTGTATTTAAGATTGTTCGTTTTGACTATCTATCAACCCCTGAAGAATAATACATAGTGTCAGACGCCTCACGTTATGCCGCGCGTGGAGTAAGCGCAGGTAAAGAAGATGTTCACGCCGCTATTAAGGATGTGGATAAAGGACTGTTTCCAAGTGCTTTTTGTAAAATCATACCAGATTATTTAACTGGAAGTGAAGAACATTGCATTGTAATGCATGCTGATGGAGCTGGAACCAAATCCGCTCTAGCATATATGTACTGGAAGGAAACAGGTGATATTAATGTGTGGAAGGGTATAGCCCAAGACGCACTTATCATGAATGTTGATGATTTAATTTGTGTGGGTGCTACCGGCCCCATGCTCGTTTCTTCAACTATCGGTAGAAATAAACATCTTATTACAGGTGAGGTTATATCTGCTATAATAAATGGTACTGAAGAACTTCTTGTCGATTTAAGAGAACAAGGCATTGACATTATATCCACGGGTGGTGAAACTGCTGATGTAGGTGATCTTGTCAGAACTATTATTGTTGACTCTACTGTTATTGCACGCTTACGAAGAGACGAAGTGATCGATAATGCAAACATTACCGAGGGGGATGTTGTTGTGGGACTTGCTAGTTTCGGAAGAGCTAATTATGAACATTCATATAATGGTGGCATGGGGAGCAATGGACTTACATCTGCCCGCCACGATGTGTTTAATAAATCACTAGGCGAGAAATATCCTGAAAGTTTTGATCCAGGAACAGATGCGGATTTTATTTATACCGGATCTCATAATCTGACAGATTCTGTCGAAGGAACGCCTTTAGACGCAGGAAGATTAGTATTGAGCCCTACTCGTACTTACGCTCCGATTATTCAGGAATTTCTTAAAAATTGGAGATCTGAAGTACATGGTATGGTTCACTGTTCTGGTGGAGCCCAAACCAAAGTCCTCCACTTTGTAAAGAATGTCCACATCATTAAGGATAATCTTTTCCCCACCCCACCGTTATTCACAACCATACAATCATCCTCGGGAACTACCTGGGAGGAAATGTACAAGGTTTTTAATATGGGGCATAGGTTAGAAGTATACACTTCTAAAGAAGGCGCTAAAGCATTAATAGAAGTTTCAAAGTCATTTGGTGTTGATGCTCAAATCATCGGGCGATGCGAATCATCAGATTCGGGTAAGGTTACCATAGAAGGTGCCCATGGAGTATTTGAATATTCAAATTATTAATTAAATATAGTGGAGGATCTCTTAAATAAGCTTGAAGCCATCGGCGATAGATTTCGAGAGGTAGAAAAATCAATCGGCGATCCGGAATTGATCGCTAATAATAATGCTTATCGAGATGCGATGAGAGAGTATAGGCGGTTAGAGCCCATAGCGGCGCATGCAACTTTTTTCAGAGGGGTTTGGGATGAATTAATTCAAGCAAAAGAATGGGCATCATCTTCAGATGACGAAGAACGATCCATGGGTAAAGAGGAGATTCCTTTGCTTAACGCGAAACTCGATGCAGCAACCTTGAAAGCCAGGGAGATGTTACTTCCTCGCGACGAAGCAGATGATAGAGACGTAGTTCTAGAAGTTCGCTCAGGAACAGGCGGTGATGAAGCTGCAATATTTGCCGGTGAGTTGCTTAGAATGTATTTGAGGCATGTGGAATCAAAGGGTTGGTCGCACACCTTCGTTTCATCTTCAGAAGGTACAGTGGGAGGAGTTAAAGAAGCAATTGTTCGTTTGAGTGGAGAAGGAGTATATGGTTGGTTGAAATTTGAAAGTGGCGTCCATAGAGTGCAGAGAGTTCCAGCAACAGAATCTCAAGGCCGTGTACATACCTCAGCAGCCACTATAGTAATTCTACCTGTAGCTGAAGAAGTTGATGTTGAGTTGAAGACCTCTGACTTAAGACGTGACACATATAGGGCTAGTGGTGCCGGTGGACAGCACGTTAATAAAACAGAGAGTGCCGTTCGTCTTACTCACTTGCCCACTGGAATTGTAGTTGAGTGTCAGGATGGAAGATCACAGCATAAGAACCTAGATCATGCAATGTCAGTAATGCGGACTAGGCTATTCGAGCGTGAGCGTCAAAAGCAAGAGGCCGAGCGTTCTGAAAACCGTAAGCAATTAGTCTCAACAGGAGATAGGAGTGCTAAAATTCGGACCTATAACTATCCACAAGGAAGAGTTACAGACCACAGAATAGGATTCACCTCCCACGCTCTTTCGTCAATAATTGCAGGTGATTTAACCGAGGTTATTGAGGCATTGCATCTTGCAGAAAGAACAGAACTTCTTAAAAATCTTTAAGACATGGCTAGAATTTCTACACTCACAAATCGCTCTAAACTATACGAGGCTATACTCGAAAAAAAATCTTACTTATGTGTAGGTCTAGATCCTGATTCAGATAAGATCCCTAAATGTTTTGGTGCTGGAATCGAGGCTATGGAGCTTTTTTGTAAATCCATAATAGATGCGACTGCGCATGTTGCAGTTGCATATAAACCAAATCTTGCTTTTTTCGAGCTTTACGGTTCTGAAGGTTGGTCAGTGTTAGAAAGGATTATCAACCATGTTCCGAATGATTGCCTGGTAATTGCTGACGCAAAACGAGGAGATATAGGTAACACATCATCCAAATATGCCAGTGCTATTTTTGATGGATTAGGAGCAGATGCTATAACAGTTGCACCATATATGGGAGAGGATTCCGTTCGGCCATTTACAGACCGTACAGATAAGTGGACCATTCTTTTAGCTCTAACCTCAAATAGCGGAGCAGATGACTTTGAATTTCACGGTAGTCCCCCTTTGTATGAAGTTGTGTTAGATAAATCTTCATCTTGGGGGAGTCCAGATAATCTAATGTATGTAGTTGGAGCTACTAGACCAGAGATGCTAAGCAGCATTCGTAAAATTGTACCTAACTCATTCTTATTAGTTCCTGGAGTGGGTGCTCAAGGGGGAGATTTAGCTAGCGTTGCCAAGGCCGGTCTAAATTCTCAATGTGGTCTATTGGTAAATTCATCGAGAGGGATTCTTTATCCCTCAATTGACCCTTCATCTTGCGAAGAGGCAATGCATAAGTCACGTTCAGCAGCTGAAGCTATTAGTAATGAAATGGCTAAAACCTTGCATTTATAGATTAATAATGAACACCTGCAAATCGCTCGCAATTTCGTTAGGTCACTAGTTGATATATTCATATTTTAGAGCGTGCTTTACAGAATCAATGCGTTTTTAAGGATTTATACCTCGTTCTTCTTAGTGCTAAGTGCCGTTGTAGTGACGAGTTTAGGGCATTATTTGTTAGGATATGGTCCTCTTGAAACCTTTTACGTGACAGTGATCACTGTTTTAACTGTAGGTTTTAGAGAAGTAAATTATTTTTAAGATTAATAAACAAACACACCGAACTAAGATGAACCTTTCCATTAAGCTTTCACTTTTTTTACTTTCACTTTTTACTCCACTACTATTAGTAGCTCAGATAGATTCAACTGTTTTAAATACTAGTTCAGATGATATGAGTGTTGCTATAAATATTAACTCATTAATTAATCAATGTCTAGAGGATGTTGACAATAAGAACTGGGAAACGGCGAATACTAACATAAATGAAAGTGTAAGATTGTTTGCGACCCTTCATGACAAGTCGCTCTTCAACAACAGTGAGATTGAAAAATTAAAGTCTGAGATTTGGGAATCTGATGGATTGTCTAAGAAGATAAAATTTAAAGAAGAGTTTTCTTCAGCTAATACATTAAGAGATGATGTGCGGACATACATCTCGTTAAGAGACAATGAATTAGCGTCTAAGGCAGTTAGAGACTCTTTGGTTAGGATTAATAGTATAGAACCAATTTTAGATATTGATTTGGTGTCATATGAAATTCTCGAAGCAAATTGGAATAATACCATTCAAGACATTTGGTATAAAACCTATCTGCAGTACAGAAAAGCTTCATCATATGAAGATAATCAAGAATGTTCAAAGAACGTAGATGAGGCTTGGGGTGAATTAATATTAGATAACAAGATCGAGTCGTACATGTCACCGATTACTCAAAGTATTGAGAAAATCATCTTTGTTACTGTAACATTAAAATCTGCTGATGAAGCAGTGTTTACATCCATAGTACGTGCGGAGGTTCAGTCTCCTGAATCTAAGGGTGTAAAAGTTCCTTTTGTGCTAATCTGGCTTCTACTCGGCGCCGTTCTCTTTACAATTTATTTCAAGTTTATTAATATTACTGGCTTCAAACATGCTCTCGATGTGGTGAGGGGAAAATTTGATAATCCAGACAACAAGGATCCAGGTGAGGTCACTCATTTCCAGGCATTAACAGCCGCTCTTTCTGGAACTGTAGGTGTGGGTAATATTGCAGGTGTTGCTATTGCTGTTTCAATCGGTGGTCCTGGCGCTACTTTCTGGATGATAGTTGCAGGATTGCTAGGCATGAGCGCGAAATTTGTTGAGTGCACATTAGGAGTAAAGTATAGACGCCAAAATTCTGATGGTTCTGTATCTGGCGGTCCTATGTATTATCTCAGTAATGGGTTGGCAAAAAAGGGTGCTGCGATGGGACAGCTTGGAAAAGTACTGGCTGTTCTTTTTGCTATTGCTTGTATAGGCGGTTCTTTAGGAGGAGGAAATATGGTTCAGATTAATCAAGCCACAAAACAGTTGTTACTTGTAACGGGTGGTGATGCTTCGTTCTTAGCTGGCCAATCATGGATGTTTGGATTATTGATGGCCGTTATAGTCGGTATGATTATTATCGGTGGAATAAAGAGTATTGCTAAAGTCACTGATAAAGTTGTGCCATTTATGGTCGGCATATATGTGCTTGGTGCTTTAATAGTTCTCTGTGGTAACTATTCAGCAATACCTCAAGCATGTGGTCAAATAATTAGTGGAGCTTTCGATAGTGGAGCTGTTTATGGAGGTATTATTGGAGTTCTAATTCAAGGGTTTAAAAGAGCAGCATTTTCTAACGAAGCTGGTATTGGTTCTGCTTCAATAGCTCACTCTGCCGCTAAAACTGATGAACCAATTTCGGAAGGAATGGTCTCACTACTCGAGCCATTTATTGATACTGTAGTTATTTGTACTATGACGGCATTAGTTATTGTGATTTCTGGTTATGGCTCTTTCGGAGCTGTACAAGCTTTGTCTCTAGCTAATAGCGGCGATCTGCAAGCGATTGAGCTCACATCATCTGCATTTAGCCAAACCATCTCATGGTTTCCCATTGTATTGTCAGTCGCTGTGATTCTCTTCGCTTTATCTACTATGATAAGCTGGAGTTATTATGGATTGAAAGCTTGGACTTATTTGTTCGGCGAGTCAAAAGCCGCAGATATTTCATACAAAGCTATTTTCTGTATGTTTGTTGTCATTGGATCAGCTATTTCTGCGAAAAGTGTGTTTAATTTTGGTGACGCCATGATTTTCGCAATGTGTTTTCCAAACGTTTTAGGTTTATATATATTAGCTCCTGAGGTAAAGGCAGATCTTAAGGACTATTTGAAGAGAGTAAAGTCGGGTGAGATTAAAAGATTCGACTAGCCACAGTAAACTTAAGGATGAGCGTTTTCATCTAGCTTCAATCATTGTGGTTGTTTTGCTTTCTTTAATCGCATGGAAAATAGAGAGCAATGCTATAAGAGCTGAACATACTTCAGATATGCCAATTGTTATTTCGATGTTAGAAGAAATGTCATTGGATGGTGAAGATGAAGAGAAACGATGTGAAATTTTAGAAGAGATTAAAGAGACAGCTTATGTTTCTTCACCTGTTTTTAAGTATCCGAAATTGATACTAACTAGAGATTATGATTTTGCTTTTGAGAAAAGTCACGCAAAACCCCAAGCTCCATCAAATAACTCTATCAATCTCAATGAAGTTGATAGCGCAACACTTGAATCCCTCCCTGTTTTCGGGCCGATTCTTTCTGGAAGAGCAATAAAATTTAGAAATGCTTTGGGTGGTTTCATTAGTGTGCAGCAACTGTTAGACGTTTTTGGGTTTAACGAAGAGCACTACTCTAAAGTACATAAATGGTTTTATATCCAAGAGGATGACATAGTGAAGATTTGTGTCAACTCCGCTAGTTGGTCAGATTTAAAACGTCATCCCTATATAGGATATGATGGCGCTAGAATTATAGATCGATATAGAACACACAATCAAATTTATGAGCTGAGTCAGCTAAAAGCGTTGCCTAATATGTCGGATAGTACTTGGAGTCGTTGGGTTCCATATTTAAAGATTTGTAATCTGGATTAGCTTTAGATAAAAATTACAAACGACCTTTGCACAATGAATTTTAATCTTACAGAAGATCAAAAGATGATCCGCGACACAGTTAGTGATTTTGCGAATCGTAGAATTCTTCCAAATCGTATGATTTGGGATGAATCCCAAACTTTCCCACGTGAGTTATTCTCTGAAATGGGAGAAATAGGATTGATGGGAATGTTAGTGCCTGAAAAGTATGGAGGGGCAGGATTAGGATATGTAGAATATAAAATAGCTATTGAAGAAATATCAAGAGTTTGTGGTTCTGTAGGTTTAAGTATGGCTGCTCATAACAGTCTTTGTACTGGACATATTCTTCAGTTTGGTTCAGAAGAGCTTAAGGCAAAATATCTCCCGAAACTAGCTTCAGCTGAGTGGATAGGCGCATGGGGATTAACTGAGGCTAACACAGGCAGTGATGCAATGCGTATGAGTTGCGTTGCTGAGAAAGATGGAGAGCATTGGGTTATTAATGGCACGAAGAATTGGATTACTCATGGGACAGTGGGTGACGTTGCTGTTGTGCTTGTAAGGACAGGAGATTTGTTAGACTCTCATGGTATAACCGCATTTGTGGTTGAAAGAGGCACTCAGGGTTTTGCAGGAGGTAAAAAAGAGAATAAGCTGGGTATGAGATGTAGTGAAACTACAGAAATGGTCTTCGATAATTGTAGAGTACATGAGTCTCAGATATTAGGCGAGGTAGGAGAGGGGTTTATTCAAGCTATGAAAGTATTAGATGGTGGTAGAATTAGTATAGGTTCCTTGGGTTTAGGTATTGCACAAGGAGCGTATGACACTGCCAGAGAATATGCAAAAGAAAGAGAGCAATTCGGCAAGCCTATTGCTAGGTTTCAAGCCATAGCATTCAAATTAGCTGATATGGCAGTTACTATTGAAGCTGCGGATCTTTTATTGCTCAAAGCTTGTGAGTTGAAAAACAATGGGCAACCATGCACTTTGGCAAGTGCGATGGCGAAATATGAAACTAGTGAAGTGGCTGTAAGAGTTGCTACTGATGCGGTTCAAGTTCTAGGTGGATATGGATATACAAAAGACTTTCCAGCTGAAAAATTCTACAGAGACTCTAAGCTGTGTACAATAGGTGAAGGAACTTCTGAAATTCAGAAATTAGTCATAGCTAGAGAGTTGGTTCGTTAAGTTGTTTAATCTATCTTTGCACTCTCAATTTTTGAATATGCTAAGCATCCCAGTAAAAGAAAACGATAACATTGAACGCTGCCTTAAGCGTTTTAAGAAGAAGTTCGATCGCACAAAGAAGATGAAGGAATTACGTTCACGACGTGAATTTGTAAAGCCAAGTCTTCTCAATAGAGAAGCGCGTAAAAAAGCTGTCTATAAGACTGCTAAATCGATAACTGAGGATTAATCCTTTTTAATATTATACGGTAAATCACTTGTATTTGCCGTTTGTAAAAGCGAGATTGCAATAGTCTCGCTTTTTTTAATACCCTCTATTTTTTCATGATTTCATCTTCAGTTGTTTTGAATGAGTTTTTTGATTTCCTTAAGAAGGAAAAACGAGTTTCAATTCATACTGTTCGAAATTACAAATCTGATTTAAATCAAATGACAGCTTTCATTGCTACTCATTTTGAAGAGGAGGATTTGTGTAATGTAAAAACTGACTGGATTAGGTCTTGGGTTGTAGAGTTGATGAAACAGAACAAAGCCCCGATATCTATACATCGTAAAATATCTTCCTACAGAACTTTCACTAAGTATGCTAGAAGAAAGGGGTTGATGGACTGGAACCCAGTTGAGGGTGTGGTTTTACCCAAGTTAGAAAAAAGATTGCCCAATGTTGTTCCGGAGCACTCAATGTCATCACTTTTTAAAGATGATTTATTTGAGGATACGTGGTGTGGTAGACGTGATAAAGCCATCATTTCATTGTTTTATGAAACTGGTATTAGGTTAAGTGAATTAATAAATCTGAGAATCCAAGATTTAGACGAACAAAGGGAAACTTTAAAAGTTATAGGGAAGGGATCTAAAGAACGACAATTACCATTGCTTTCCGGCACAATTAATCTTATTCAAGCTCACATTAATGAGAGGCCTTTTAAAGCCTCAACACTATTTATTACCGATAGAGGTAAATCTCTTTACTCTTCATTTGTTTATCGTAAAGTAAATTATTATCTTAGAGAAGTGAGTACGTTACAGAAGTGTAGTCCACACGTCTTAAGACACACATTTGCAACTCACTTATTAAATAGAGGAGCTGAGTTAGCTGCGGTTAAGGAATTACTTGGTCATTCGAGTTTGTCCTCAACACAGATTTACACTCATCATACTACAGATAGGTTGAAAGAGATGCATAAGGCTAGTCCCTTAGATAGACGAAATAAATAATAACGATTAAACATTTTAATTATGAAGATTCAGATTAACACAATCCATTTCGATGCTGATAAGAAATTAATATCATTTGTTGAGTTAAAATTGAATAAATTAATTACATTCAATGACACTATAATTTCAGCCGATGTATTTCTTAGGATTGATAAGAACGATAGTCATGAAAACAAGTTGGTGGAGATAAAGCTTCACCTTCCAGGAAAAGAATTATTTGCTAAACGACATTCTACTAGTTTTGAGGTGGCTATAGATGAAGTTGCTGAGGCCTTGCGCAGACAGGTTTTAAAGGCTCATGGGTAATAGGGATTATCTTATTTAAATAGTACATTCATTTTACTCGATTTAGGTGTTTGATTGCACCGGATTGTGGTGTACATTTGCACTCCTAATTTTTGGGAGTTTTTTTTGTGTTTTGTTCTTTGAAAG
>Ga0114994_10002803_pt1 | contig 12756 bp, 13 predicted proteins | sample ArcticOcean_MG_C_9_FD_87043 | JGI IMG/M metagenome (GOLD analysis project Ga0114994, IMG submission 87043) | Marine microbial communities from western Arctic Ocean - ArcticOcean_MG_CB2_152 | ecosystem: Environmental > Aquatic > Marine > Oceanic | place: Arctic Ocean: Canada Basin | collected... | reverse complement strand
TCCTTAAGAATGTATTTATAAGATTGATTATTATTAGAATACTCATAGGGAATGTTATCCTGGAGAGTAGTGATGCGGTTTTTTAAATCGCTATAGTAGTTTGAATAGTTATTCCAAAGAGAATAAACTATCTGATGAGATTGATTTTCATCAAATCCATCCCAATAGTTAATATCAAACTTGCACGTATCCGCATCCCAAAGTGCTGTAGAAGGAACTGAACCATGTAATATACCTAAACAACTGTTTCTAAAAACATATTCGTGTGTTTGGGGAAACACGCTTTTAAAAACGGCTGGCGTGTAATAACAATTTTGAAGGCTTTCTGGGTCAACATAAACACACGTATTATCCACTTTCTTAACTTCAACTGTATTAGGCTGAATATTTTCTTTATCGGGAACAGGACTAGTTAAAACAACTTCAGGTGTAACTGGGTCTTTAGCCCAAATTAGATCTGCCATAGATTCGTCAGTCGATGAATCGACATCGTCTAAATAAGAATAAGAGCCATCATCCGAATCATCATCCGAATCATCATCCGAATCATCATCCGCATCATCACTTATAAGAGATTCATTAGAAGATTCTTCGATAATTTCTAAGTTAACATTAGGTTTTAATACTTCGCTAATGTCGGTCTTAGAGTTTACATTAGATTCATATGGCAGATGGACCTCTAAAGGGTTTTTTAATTCAATAATGGGCACATCCTTAATATCATTAATAATATTATTTTCACAAGTTACATTAAGCTTATTTCTTAGTTCACTTCTTTTTTTAGCAAAAGCCATACATTTTTCAGTTAAGGTAGGTACTTTGTCAGTGTTGTCAGTATTTTTGTAATCTGGGTGAACCACATTAGTTTCTCCGGAAATAGTTGACTTAATCATCTCTAAAGTCCCGTCTCTAAATTTCAATTTCTTTTCAATAAGATTATTTTTAAATTCAATATAACGGTGTTGTTTTTTCAGATTACAATTTTCAGTTTTTAGTTCATTAATTAATACATTATTTTGGCTAACCAATTCAACATAGGCTTCAAGTTCTACTTTATTAAGATGAGCGTCATTATCTTTCCACCAGAGTAAATCATCTGGGTCATTTGTATCAGTTTGGGTTGTTTTTTTATCAGACAATACAAATTCAGAAGATTTTAACGAAACAAGTTCTAAACTTAAATCAGTCGTTTTAGCACATTCTCCCCGATAGCTTTTCTCAAGTTCTCTATGGGAATTACAGAGAATATCATAACGTTTACATATACGACCGTACTCCAATTTTAGCATTTTTGGATTAAAATTATGATTAAGATTGTCGATTTTAGGAGATACAGGAGATTCATTTTCGTTGTTAGTCGTCATTAAGTGTATATATGAAGTTATCTTTATATTGAGATATATATACAATATTATATTAAGGATAAATCAGCTATTTTAGTTATAATGGGATGTATATGTTCAATATGTAAATCGGTATACTATAAAATAACAGATTGTTATTATAAAATAGAACAAGTAAATGAAACAGAATTAACTAATAATATTACAAGTTGTTCATATCCATATTGTTATACAATCCGATCTATATTAGTAACTTGTGATAAAAAATATTTGAGATTTAGAAATAGGTTTTATTGTTCGAGAGATTGTATTAATAGTCATAAAAATATGAATTTCAATACTGGCGATTACGAGGAAACGCGATATGTAGATTTATAAAGACATATTCGAATCTATACTTGATATATCATCAAATATACCTTCTGGGTAATTTATTTTAGTTCCCCCATTTTGCTCCCTAATTTCATTTTGCATATTATTAAGGTTATCTTCTTTGTCTTCTTGAGTAGGAATATCAGTTATTCGCGCTTTTTCTACTGTTGTATATAAATCATTTAGGTCCTTTATATTTCCTTTGGTTGTAGGTATTTCAACAGTTCTTCCATCATTATTATAAAATACGTCTTTATCACCTTCTGTTAATACTGGTATATCCATATTTTTAACAGACGTGTATGATGTCACATCCAAGAAATACAGTATTTTAATTATAGCACCAAGATCAACCATATGAAAAGTGAACATTGAAATTACCGTAGTTATAAATGTTAAAAGTGCCAGAAAAATTCGGTCTTGTTTAATAGACCTAATAATTATTATAATATCAAAAAAGGCTCCTACTACTGGAAGAGAAGCCATTACAAATAGATATAGATAAACCCAATCCATTTTTTTGGTGAAATCTTCAAATGAATGCCAATCGAAATTATATAAATTAGCTATATCGGAAAAGACTTTTGATACCATTAATAGACCATATTTTGGGAAATTAGAAAACATTTTCGAAGCTATTACTCCCATATTAGTTAAACAAAAAGTAACATTTTTATCAAGATTATTATGTATATCTCTTAATGCGGCTATTTCTTTGTCCTTTTCTCCTCCACCAACAATATTATCCAGATTTAATGCTCTTAAAACATCATTAGCTTCTTTTTTACTTAATTTTGATTTATTAAATTTTAATTTACTAAGGGACTCTATTTTATTTTTAATATCTGATTCAGATAATGCGATTTCAACAATACTTGAAAAAAAAGTAGAAAACCCTTTCAGATTTAGGACAATTTCTTCTAAATTATCTTTTATATATTTCTTTTGTTTAGTATCTTTAATTTTTTCGGATATTTTTGTTATTAAAAATTTATACTGCTCCATTACTATATATAAAGAATTATTTGGGGAAATCTAACCTTTTTTTTCAAAAATAACTATTTGAATAAATATCTTCTAATATACTAAAATGGTTAAAACGATTTATGTATCAAAAAAGATGACTGATGATGAAATTCAAAGCAAAGAAGGAGAACATTTTGACGAAAAACATTTTGATTTAATATTAGACGAGGATGCTGATGTATACACAGACGGCGGTAAGCTTCTACTTAAACTTAGAAAAAATGTTATATCAAAAAAAAATACAGACTTGGCATTATCTTCATTTAGAGATGCCGCTAAAAAAACTCATGAAAACAGAGGTGCTGCCGCTGGAGAACTTGATAGAAATAAAATGAACAATTATATAGGCAATTTTGTAGATGAAGGTAAATTTAGAACAAAGTTTATTTCTAACACTACTGGTATACAAAGTAAGCAGGCCACATCTAATTTATCTCCAAGTAATATTGTTGGATTTTATGACAAGCCTGATCGTAATTTATTAGGAAAAGGCCCTCCGTGTAGATTAACAGCGTTTAGTAGAGATTACCCTCATTTATGGGTAAAAGCTATAAATTTTATAAGAGAAGTTGATGGACAATTTAAAAAACTTAACCCAGACGCACATGAAAAACAGTTAAAAAAATGCCAAGAAGTGCCTAATTTTGCTATAGCTGATACAGCGTATTCAACAGTAACAATTAATTATTCATGGAGAACAGCATTACATAAAGATTCTGGTGATTATGAACAAGGATTTGGAAATTTATTAGTTATAGAAGATACCGATAATCCAAACACTTATCGTGGAGGATATACAGGTTTTCCACAATATGGTGTGGCTGCTAATGTCAGAACTGGAGATTTCCTCTCAATGGATGTTCATGAATGGCATTCTAATACAGAATTATACCCAACAAACCTAAAATTAAATAGCAGTTTAGATAAAACAGATAGAAAAGTAAAAAATAATTGGCATTTAAATAGATTATCTATTGTCTGTTATTTAAGAGATAATATGATAAGATGTAAACATCTTAATAAATCAACTAAAGAAAAAGGACAATTCGGCGGTAATATTAATAATAGTCGAAATAATAAATTAGACATAATCAGACAGAAAATAATTGAATTATTTCCGGACGAATTATTGAGTATTTTACGTAAAAATAATTTATTCGATTAGGAAATATTTATTTCACCAAATTCATCAATATTTCCTATAGCATTGTACAGCAGATCATAAATAATACCTTTAGTATAATCAAGATAGTATTTTTTACTACCAACTGTTTCTAGTTCTAGAGCATCCTTGTCTATATCGTCGTCATTGTCTTCTTTAGGATTATTTATTACTTCTTCCAAACATTCATCTGGGTCAGTATCTTCAATAATCTGTGTTTTAAGTTCCAATTTAGGTAATCTATTAATAATATCCAAATCTGGTTTTTCACCATCAATGGTCATATTTTTAAGAAATATTGCCGATATATCGATATCGTAATCTAGGTATGATTTTGTTAGATTATCCTTAGAATAAATATCATTAATTATATTTTTAATAGATGTTCCTGATTTATTCCCATTCTTACTAATTTTAATTTTCAGTTTTTTTTTCGGGGACGTGGTTGATTGAAGAGATGAACTCATTTATGTGTTTTATTCGAATAAATACTTCATATTTATTATCAAATTTTAAATATTTAATTATAATAATTAAATACTTACTATTTATATGGATCAACAATTGTTAAAAAACGCTAAACATATTCCATATGTTTATAGTGAAGAAAAAAACGAACTGCAGAATATTTTAGATCAAACCAGAGATATACGCGAGATACAAGAAGAATTAGCAAGTATAATTGATATACAAGATGTTGATATACAACAGATAAATGATACTTCCGGAGAAACTGTTGATTTAGCTGTTAATGCAAACATTCATTTGGAAGCGGCGTCCGGGAAAAAATTCAAATTCACACCTTTAATGTTAGGAGGTACACTAGGAGCATTATCAACTCTACCAGTAACTCTTGGTGTAGCGGCAACAACGTCTATTATAGGATATGCGGCTATAGGTGGTGGATTATTAGGTATAATACTTGGTAAGAAACTTGCTTAAGTAGTTTTTTGAGGTAAAGTTAAGGATTGTTTGTAAATACTCTTTACACTGTTTAATGCCTGTAATAATGCCTTTGAACTTTCTACTGCTTCGGCTTTTTTCGTCTTTTCTAATTGAGCCCGTTCTTCTTCATACTCTCTTTTTTTCTGACTTTCAATCCCTCTAGACAACCATTTATTAATGAGATTATTAAGGCCGAGTATAGTTTCAACATCATGTTCTTGATTATCATATATTTTATCAAGTAATTCTAATAAATGTGTGCTTTTAAAGGTCAGTTTGTCTAAACCAACAAATTTTGAATTAATCGTAATCCCCGTTCCATTTCTTTCTTTAGTATTAGCACTATTTTCCTTGCTATATTCAAGATCGATAGCATTGAAATATTGTTTCTTTTTTTGCTTATTAAAGCCAGAAGAAACCTTCATTTTAACATATGTGCCGACCGGATATTTATCAATCTTCTCTAAAGCTTTGTTCACAATTTTTGGAGCAAAAATCGTTAGAAAAGGGCGCGGAGTATCCTTTTTAGCATATTTTTTAGTTTCTGTTTGTATTTCATTTAAAAATTTCTGACTTTCACCTTTATGAAATTTATCAAATACTTTTAAATCATTAATATTTACACCAATAATTTTTTGGTCTTTTGAATCTCCTTTTGATGTAACATGCTTTGATATTTTCCCTATAAAATAAATAAATTCTTGTTCACAATCTAAAAGAACATTGCTTGTAGATGACATTGATACTTAGTATTCACAAAATTATTTTTAAATAAAAACATATAAATGACTATATTTTTATTTAAATAAGTATTAATTTATTTTAAAGCATTATATCTTTAAAATCTTTAGGTGTCGGGGAACATGATTCGGTATATCCACTATATACATAGTTTTTACCTCCTTTAGTAATTTCAGTTCCGTTTTCATCGATAAGGGACGGCATGTCATCATAATCAGAACAAGAATCGTCGTCTTCTGATTCAGATGAACTAGAATAATCGTCACTGCTATCATCAGTATCAACATCAACATATCTCACCTCTCTGTCGGAAGAATCTTCCGCTAAATTTTTTATATTTGGAACACAGGTAAATTCGTATGATTCCTCATCTGAATCAGTTTCTTTGATTAAGCACGGTCGTCTGGCATGAAGTAATTTAGTGTTATCTTCTAAATAAGGACATCTTTTGTATGACTCATTATCATTTTCCCATTCATTAAATGCTTTCAGTGACTTACTCGATGGTATATTATGACGGGACCTTTTATTGAAATGTGAGAGTTCTGAAACGTTTGTGCACTCTAATTCGGAAATATCAACAACATATCCATTTATTTTTGCGAGGTCTGTAAAGTTTTTATACATCCATGTTTTTTCAAATGTTCCAATTACATAAATACGGGGGTCCTTATTTTTAATAGCATTTATGAAACAGTTCATCGTATCAGCTTCGGCTTTTGCTAATTCTTTTCCAACAAAGTTATATTTTTTTTTCTTTGTAAAATAATCGTTTATGTCGCAAATAGTAAATTCTCTATTTAATCCGTTTTCTAGGTAGTATATATAGCTTCGTTTTCCAACTCCTGGAACTCCCCTAATAATTTTAAGTTTTTTATTAGTGGGTTTAAATAGCTTGGGCGCCGGTTTTTTTTTAGATCGGCATAATTTAAAAATATTATGAATTATTAATCCAAATTGGATTACAACAAGAGAACCTAAAAATCCGAGAGACAATTTTTCTATGGCGTCCATAATTTTATCAGCTTGTAAAAATTCGTGTTCGTGATAGACTGTATGGAAGTCTTCGTTTCCATATAAAAGGTCATCATGGTCACAGTAGTATAAGTCAGTACACATTATATATATTATATATTATATATTATCATTATCTTTATGTATTTTATACAATTAAATTTGATTTTTATTTAAAAAATACAGAAAGATAATCATACAATGTCAACTCTTACTGTTATAGATACTAAGTATACTGGTTCTAATACATTTAGTGAATATCCTTTCGAATTATCAGATTTTCAAAAAAATGCTATAGATGCTTATCTCAGGGGAGATAATGTATTTATAGCCGCACCCACTGGTTCTGGTAAAACACTTCCAGCAGAATATTCATTAAATCATGCTATTAAATCTGGTAAAAAAACCATTTATACATCTCCTATTAAAACCTTATCTAATCAAAAATTTAAAGAATTCACCGAACAATTTCCAGAAGCAGATGTTGGTATTCTTACGGGCGATATTAAATTTAATCCAAACGGTAATTTATTGATAATGACAACTGAAATTCTTAGAAATCTATTATTTAATAAAAAAATTCAAGATGTAAAAAATAAGGTCGAGATTGAACTTGATATTCAAAAAGATTTTTCACTTATCATATTTGATGAAATTCACTATATTAATGATAAAGATAGGGGTAAAGTATGGGAAGAATCTATTATACTTATACCCGACCATATTCAGATTATGATGCTTTCTGCTACAATTGATAACCCGGTTGAATTTTGTGACTGGATACGGATTGTTAAGAATAAAAATATAGTATTGTCGTCAACATACAAGCGAGTAGTCCCCCTAAGACATTCTATTTATACACATTATCTTGAAGGGTATATGAAGAAGACAAAAGAAATAACTAAATGTGAAAAATATAATGACAGATTAAGTATTTTTAGTGATGAGAATATATCATTTAACGCCGATAGTTATCAAAATGTTTTACATCATCTAAAAAAAACAAGAAATGGATTGTCGCGTAACCATGTATATCGGGAACTTATTAATTATCTTACTATTCATAATATGACACCTTGTATCTTCTTCTGTTTTTCTAGAAAAAAATGTGAACAACATGCGAAGGCTATACCCCAATCATTACTAGATCAAAATGAAATTTCGGAATTGAAAAAGATTGTATATTTTAATCTTAGAAAATGTGACCAATATGAATCTTATATTAAAATGCGCCAATACGATAATCTGATGACATGTTTGGAAAAAGGTGTTGCGTATCATCATTCTGGATTACTACCAGTATTCAAAGAAATTGTAGAAATTTTATATGCAAAATATTTGGTCAAAGTCCTTTTTGCTACAGAGACATTCGCAGTCGGTGTAAATATGCCAACGAAAACCGTCATATTTACAAGTATTGAAAAATTCTCCGGTGATGATTTTAGACATTTGTACACACACGAATATTTACAAATGGGTGGAAGAGCTGGGAGAAGAGGTATTGATAAAGAAGGAACGGTAATTCTTTTACCAAATATACATGAATTGCCAAACTCTCATGTTATGAATGGACTTATTAATGGAAGTTCTCAAACAATCAGGTCTAAATTTACAGCTGATTATCAATTAATTCTTAAAGTAATGCTTACAAACTCATCTATTGATAATATTATTAATAAGTCACTTCTTACTCAAGAAGTAGATTCTCAAATAGAGGAAATAACTAAACAATTATCTGAAATTGTCATTCCCGAAACAGATTTTTCAAAATGCATAGAATATGAAAAACTAATGGATACGAAACATATAAATGATATGATAAAAATTCCACAATCTGTAATTAAAAAAAATCGGAAAGCTGCCAGTAAAATAAAATATAGTGATGGATTTGAAAGTTTATATAATGAATATACTTCACTAAAACCACTATTTTATAAATATGACAGTTTAAAAAAACAACTGGAAAGTAGTGACAATTATGTGTTATCTGAAATAAAAGATGTAGTGGATATTTTAAAGGAAGAAGATTACATAAAGAATTCTGAACTTACGAAGAATTCTGAACTTACAAAGGATTCTGTAAATATAAAGGGTGTTATCGCAAGTGAAATTAATGAATGTAATGAAATATTGATGACAGAAATTATATACAGTGGCTTATTAGATGAATTGACTTACAAAGACCTGGGAGCTGTTTTAGCTGTATTTTCGGATAGTAAGCCACTTAAATCAAATAATGAAAGTCATAAAACTGATGCGTATATTCCACAACAATATAGTGAACAAATAGATTATTTACAAAGTGTAGCATTAAATTGGAGTAAAAAGGAAAATGTAAGAAAATTATGTATCAATTCAAATTGGAAAATTAATACATATCTTATGGAGGCTACTTATAAATGGTTAGACAACGCGCCATTTGAATCAATTAGTCAGGAATATGGACTATTTGAAGGTAACTTGATTAAAGATTTTATTAAAATCTATAATTTATCGGCTGAAGTAGAAAAAGTAGCGGATATGTTGAATAAGACTCATCTTCAAGTAGAGGCAGGGAAAATTAAAGACAATATAATTAGGGATATTGTTAATATCGAATCATTGTATATAAAATAAGTAAAGAACACCTGTTACCTAAATATAATATAAAGACATTTATATATTATATTTAATGACGATTGATATAGGACGCCTGTTCACAGTTACTTATTATGGTAGCAGATTTAATAAACCTAATGTATCTAATACATTGGAGGATAAAAAAAATATTAATAATTTACCTGTAACTGATGTAAAATCTAATTGTTCAATATTATTTAATAATTTAAGAGAGTGTTTAGATAAGGCTCATCCTAATTATAGTGATAGAGATTGTTTTATAATGGCGTCGATGTTTGATAAATGTATTTCTAACGATGAAATCAATCTTTAATTTTATTACACCCGGCACTACTAATAATGGCATCAAGTTCATTAACAAGATCTGATGAAGAACTTGTATAAGCATTTGGTATAAAAGCATGGATAAAAGCTTTAATCGACCCAATAAATAGTTTTGATGATAAGGTCAGCGATAGAATAGTATGTTCGGCATAATTCATACAGTTATCATCTACATGTGTAAATATTGAATATTTGTTGTTATTGTTTTTTACTTGTCCGCCCATTAATATCAATATATTATATAACATCTTTAATATTTATTCTAGAAATATATTTTTAAATTGAATAATAATACTTTTATCTGGATTATAAATATCAGGTTTACCGTTAATTTTAACATCTATTAATATGTTAAGTTTAAATTGCATGTCATTATCATTTATATCACGGATAAATAATGTTCCGTTTTCTAATGTCAATGTATACATATGTCCGATTTTATTATGTACAATTGACGTCTTTATAGATATGTTTTCTTTAGGGAAGTATAAATATAACTTATTTAGATTAATATCTACATCGTAAACATAGCATTCAGTATTATATTCCGATGTTTCATATACCTTTTGAGCTAAAATAATTTTGTTAATATCGCGGTACGCGCGTTTTAATTTTTTATTGTAGTCATTAATATGTATTATAGTAATTCTATCTTCAATAGTTTTGACTCCACTATAAAATATTTCTTGATTAATAAGATCTACAATTCTTCTTAGAGGAGATGTTGCATGAGTATATGTCTTTATCTTAAGACTACTATGCATTTCTTGTAAAAATGAATATTCAGCACATTTAGACTGAATAAGTGACATAAAATTAGATAATTTATCATCTACTTTATCATCTACTTTATCATCTACTTTATCAAAGCTATCTTTTTTATCGGTAGAACAGTTTATTTTAGACGATTTTTGTATACGATATATTGGCTGTTTACCTTCTTTATGCAATACTTTACAGAACTCAGTATTGTAAATCACCATAATACCTTCTATGAGCTTATGAGAGTCATAAATATTAAATTTTTCCCCGGTAACTATTTCATAAATATTTTCTATATGTTTAGCATATTTATAGTATCTTTTAGGATAATTATCATAACTGTAATTTTTAGTTATCTTACCATACGTTTTTCTTAGCTTGGATGATATAATACTGTTATTTTTAGGATTATAATCAATTTCCAGTGATAACATAAATCGTGTAGAACCCGCTATTAAAGAACCATAATTACTAGATATTATAGTGGGTAACATGTGTTTAATAAATGTATCCAAATATATAGAGGTAACGTTTGTAACCTGATTTATAAGATTTAACTGTGTTAATAGGTAGAACACGTCTGCTATATGTATATCAAATATGATGTTACCATTTTTATGAGTTATGGTTAAAGCGTCGTCAATATCCGTGCATCCAACGGGGTCTATTGATATAATATCACCATGAACAAATTCTCTATCAGATGGGGTATCTAAAAGATTCTTATATGACAAGTCTATATCCGATAAATTGTATTTTAGTTTATAAACTGGTAAATTATATTTAGTTAATATGGATTCTTGTATAGCTTTCGTATCATTAATAACTCCATAAATATTGTTTATATTACCCGACGCAAATTTACTGGTTTTATCCCATTTAGTATAATCGACTGTTAACAAAACATTTTTGGAGTATTTTCGTCGGATGGTTGAATGTACAATACATTTAGGATAGTTAGTATTTAACGGAGTGAATATATAAGCTGGTACTCCTCTCTTATTTGGTTTAAATGAATATTTTGAGTACAATTCCAAGACCCCAATTATTTTTACGGGTAAAGATAATCTTTTAATACAGGTATTCTGCTTCGTGTCTTCATTAAAATTTACGATATCTTCATGAAATAAACCAATTACTTTATCCGGTGTAGTAAATTCTTTAATATTACAGGGGTCTGTAATTGATTGTAGACTAAATATACTATAATCTTGTCTATGAATTTTAAGTGTAAACATTATTCTTAATTATAATTATACACATAATTATAATCAATTTATTATTCAGATTTATCAATAATAAGGCCAGGTGTTGGGTATAATTGTATTTTAAAAGTGGGCCAATTATTTGCGGTTTTTATTGATTTATAGAATGTAAGACCAAATTTACGGACGAGCCATAAAAGTATCCAAGCAAGAGCACCTTCTACATATACTGGGAGGTCAAGTCTGTTTCTCATGTAAACAAAGAATATTGCCCACGTAGATGCGGCAAATGCTCCTTCAGCTAATTGAGTGTCTGTTATAAATGATAACATAATATAATATTACCATAGATATTTTTATCATTAATCATATTAAAGTATTTAAACATAATTTTAAGAGTATAATAAATGATAAATATTTTATATACAGTTATAACTGGATTTTTTACTTCTATGGCATCGTGTTTTATATTAGATAATATCTTTAAAAAGACTATTAAGGAAAATGCACAGTATTTTTTACTACACGCGTGTCTTAATAGTTATATAGTTTACATGACTTCTGGAGAGGCATTGGAGTTTTTTACATCACCTTTAATAGATTTCAGTGTTTATACGGAAAGTAGTGTAAAGAGTGCCAGCGTCTGTATCGGTTTTCACATGTATCATTATTTTACAGCTACTTTAGATTTCGAAACAAAGGTCCATCATATAGTCACCGTTTTCATGACTGGTTCTACGGCGTTATTAATACCCAGTGGAACAACTACATCGGCGATTAATTTTATTATGTGTGGATTACCAGGTGGAATAGACTATATATTATTAGTATTATTTAAATATGGTGTAATTAATACATTATTAGAAAAAAATATAAACAGATGGTTAAATTTACTAATACGTATGCCCGGCATGATGTTGGTATTTTGGTATATATTTTTAAATCTATATAGTGGAAATATTATTTGGTACGACTATATATTAATGATTACTTCTAGTTTAATAATGACAATAAACGCTATTTACTATTGTAATAAAACAGTAGGTAATTTCCACGTTAGGCGATACTGTAAATTAATAGAACCGAATAAGGCTAATTAAAATTTAGCATTAATATATTTAATATTATGCTATAGTATATTAATGGCTTGTCATATTAAAGTGTATTTATTTAATGATACATTTAATTATATAAAAACGCATAATATATTAGACAAAATGTCAAATGACAGTGGTGTGAAATT
>Ga0114994_10002799_pt1 | contig 12762 bp, 20 predicted proteins | sample ArcticOcean_MG_C_9_FD_87043 | JGI IMG/M metagenome (GOLD analysis project Ga0114994, IMG submission 87043) | Marine microbial communities from western Arctic Ocean - ArcticOcean_MG_CB2_152 | ecosystem: Environmental > Aquatic > Marine > Oceanic | place: Arctic Ocean: Canada Basin | collected... | reverse complement strand
GTCTATCTTTTTGCCTACGATATATCCCCATTTGGATGCGTCACCCAACTTGATGGCATCTGTGACCTTCTTGGAGTCTTCCCAATGCTCACATAATTTGTATCCTAAGCCTCCTGGATAACCGTCCCAATGTTGGTATGATGCTATGATCCTACCGCTCTTCTGCATTATTCCTATTCTAGCTCTTGTTGACATTATACTTCCTCCCCTATGTTCATTGCTTTACCTTTCACATACTCTGTGACATCTTCCTTGTTCGCTTCTTCCTGTTCTGCTTCATACTCTGCCATCGACTCTCTGAAATTGAACATCTCGTCTAGGTCATAGCCCAGTCCGTCATTCCAGTAATCATCGTCTGACTTGTAATCGCTTGGGGCTATGCACTCATCATCGCCATTGTCCCAACATCCTGCGAAATCACATCCACCTTCGTAGTAGTACGCCTTCAAGGATACATCTAAATTCTTCTCCGCCATACTTGTTATGAAGTGGGTATAAGCACCAGTCGGTGGTGCCCAAGCTGAACTGAATGCGAATGATATTGTTGATATCATACTCAATTTGGTCTTGCCTGCTTCTATAAGCTGTCTGTCCACACCGTAGAACTCACACACCTCCCACTTGGTGCACCAGTTGTCTGTCTTCCAACTGTACCAATCTGAGTGTCCATACTTCTTTATCAGTGCCTCGTTCTTGCTACCATCTGCCGTCGTGCTTTCTAACTCTTTGGGGCATGGATACATGAAATTAAGAAGTCCTTGATCGTCCTTCTCTTCTCTTACTATCTTCTCTATTTTGTCTATCACAGAGTTTGGCCCTGTGATAGTGATTTGATTATCGCACCAATTAGGCATTAACAGCCTCCTTGATTTGAGTTAAGTGTGATCCTGGTACATTCCATCTCTGACCTCTGTCAGTTTCTACTAGAACATATTTGATCTTGATTTTTCTAACAGTACCTTTCTCAGTAATTCCTCGTCTACCTGCGAATGATACTCTTTGGCCTACTCTTAATGAGTGAGCGGATTTAAAGTGTAATTGATTTCTTCTCAATTTCACTGATTCTATAACTGACTCCAGCTCTTCACTGTTCATGTTAAAGATTTCATTGTGTATGTCTATTTTCATATATTCAACTCCTATTTGTTAATTGCTTATATATTCAGTATAGCACCTTTGGTAATACCGTCAACCAACTAAAAACTCGCTTAAAATATGACTTTTTTGATCTATTCTTGGGTAAAATCATAGTCTCTGATAATGATTTTCAATTTGATATGTCTCTTTTCAATTAGGTCATTAATGTATGATTCTAAAAATTTTCTATTCTTGCCTTTTACCAACCATTCGGTCTTCCAATCCTTGTTTTCTTTTTCGATTGTCCAAATGTCATCATACAATTCGTTCTTGATCGTTTTTTCAAGTGCCTTGGCATGAGATCTCAATCCACCATATACCACAGGAAATTTTAAGATGTCTCCGGCATGACCACAATAAAACTGATTTCTCTCTACATAGTCTTTGGCTATACCAAATCCAACCCTGCCTTTAGAGTTTTCTACAATATAAAGATGATACATTATTTGACCTCCAATTTAGTTTTCTGTGATAGAGAATAAAATATGCCTGCAATCACTGTGGCTGTATGTTGACCATCAGTGGATATAAACTTGCCATCCTCTGTCTTAATACATTGAAGCACCTGCATCAAAGCCGGGTCAAATCTTTTAGGATCTGCAATTTTTGAACAATGCTTCTCATCTAGATCTCTTTGGATATCACAATCTATTTCTATGTCTCCTAACTTAACCATCGAAACTTTAGGCATCCTGCTCATATCGAATTCAAAGTTCTGTTCTTTCCAATTCTTCATAGTGTTCTTCCAAGCCTTTGTTTTAATCAATCCATTCATTCGGTCCTCAATTGAAACAACCTTATTAGATGATCGTTGCAAAGGATTAAGTTTCACCATCGGATTAGGTTTCCTAACCACTTCTTCATATTTCAAAAACTCTTCCGGATTATTTTCTGCACCTTCTAACAAATCACTATCAAAAAACTCTATAAAGTCTTCAACATAGCCTAACAGAGTTGATGGAATACTTTCCTTACCACCAAACTTCTTATATAGATGTAATAGACCGGCCACATAAGCGTCATCACTCCATTTAACCTTGTCGCTTGTATAATGTTTCTTATGCCATCTGCCATAGGCTTCTTTGCACGACTCTGCATATTGTTTCATTCCTTGAAACAGAGTCTGTAAAAGGCCTGCTAGTTCTTCTAACAACTTATCTGACAGTATCATTTTAGACCCTTCAAATTCTCTGACCAAGTCTCTGAATAGGAAGAAAGTACCAACATGAATTGGCTCATAATGAAAATACTGGTTCTGCCATTTGGTTGCTATTTCTACTTCTTCATCAGTCATTGAATTAAAGGTTGCGATGTTAGTAAAGGTGCCTGGATACTTCAACAATTGGCTGTTCTCTTCTAATGGAAAACATTCGTTGTTTTCTGCAATCGCAACTTTCCTCTCCATAGAAACTTCTTCTTCATCTGAAGTGTCTTTGTCCATTCTAACAATGTTCACCGCATTTCTTAATAGGTGATATTTGGATTGTGGCTTCTTACCCTTACCATTCAAATAACTGAATGCTCTTCTGGCGAATGCTCTCGAATCAGTTTCTATATATTGACACTGAACCTCAAAGTTCTTCCAATCTTCTGGAAGTGTAAGGTTTGTGTCTTGTAATTGCTCTTCAATATTTTTTACAGACATTAGGCTACCACCGTTTCTAAAGTGATTCCAGTACCTGCTCTTGTCTTGCCATTAAACTGACCTTCAAAAATTCTAAAATCTATGAAGTTTCCTCTGGCAATAACTTGATCAACAAATTTTACTCTGTTGGCTCCACTCCAATTTTTGTAGGCACCTGTCTGCACCGCTCTTCTCAATCCGTCCAATTTGTCATGAACTGATCTGATAGTAGGTGACACCATAAATCCTATGTTGATATCTTCTTCTTTTTGATTAACCTCAACGGCAATTATTATTTGTTTCTTCATCTTTTACCTTTTTGTTATGGAGAAATTTTATTCTCTCCGGTTAAAATATATAAAAACTTATCTTCTTATATCCTTAATGATAACATCATAACCTATTAGGTCAACCTGGTGGCTATTCCTCAAGTTCTATGCCGTCTTGTTCTAAAGCATTCTTCACAGTTTCTCTGGTAGAGTATGTCCACACTTCAAATCCTGCTTGGTTCATCTCATCACCGTCTACCACTCCTTCTATGCCCTGTCGCTTTAAGGCAGAATTGATGCTCGGTACTATGCTTCTGTCTATGTCATTATCCGAGTCACCTAGATCGGCTACTTGGAAACAATGTTTATGGGTTTCATGTATTGTCATATCGTCTCCTAATTGATTGTTGGTGCATCAAAAGGTTCAATGGTGTCACTACTGTCAGCAATGGTCTGCACCATGGATTTGAATCCTTCGTCTGTTAGGTTGGTTTTATACAATCTCAAGGCCTGTGCCATCATTGTGCCGGCTATCATCTGATTGTTATACTTGGCCTGCATATCAATCACGGTCTTGAATATCTCTTGGTAGCAATCGTTCAGGTCTTTGGCTTCTTTGTCTTTGCTCATTATTTTAGTCCTCCTATTTTTAATATGGTATCCTTTGTTATCTGATAACCTTCCTCGTGGGCTGATGCTTTCCATTCGTTCTTCTCTGACTTCTCAATAATCTTGCCTGCGGTGTTCAATGCAGAATACACCTTCTGCGATATGTCCACAGTCTCATTGGCTGTGAATATCGACAGTAGGCCTGCGAATATGGATGTTATGCTCACGACATGATCCATGGTCCGAACAGGATCAATATCAACATAATGGGTACCACAATGGTCATGGGCCAAAAGTTCAACAACTCAATCCAATCCTTTTTGGTTAATTTGTATTCTTTCTGTTTTCTTTTCTTTTTCATCATATAAGTTTCACCAATATAACTACCTGAAGAATCAGTATCGCAATTGGAATGATAGTTCTGATCAACTCCATTGTGTGATTGTATTCATCTAGTTTTCTTTCTAACTTGTTTCTTTTCTTTTTCATCTATCTAAACTTGCTTTCTAAATGGCTCAAGTGTTCTTGGCACCATTCTTTAATTTCTGATTTCATTGGTATAATTTCTGCTTCTCGGTATCCAAAGCCGAAACAGATGTGTTGGAATCTGTCTGCGAACTTGTCCGGGCTCATCAAAGCATCTTCACCATAAGAGGTACAGCCATCTAGGTATTCACCTTTGGCGTATTGGTCTATCATGTCCTCATATATCTCGTCTATGGATTTTGTCTGTATGGCTATTGACATTATGCTTTCTCCATTTGTTGATGTAAAATATCAACTGATAAATTTAATGAAGTGAAAGCCGGATCCCAGTCAATACCGTTGTCCGAATATTGCCAAGTACCTTTCATGAATAAAAACAAGTGACCAACATCTTTTCTCATGTCTTCCTTGTTCCATGATAAGTTTGATTCAATGACATCGCCATATCCATCAACATAAGCATAATCGTCTTTCTTGAAACTTGGCACCAATACAACTGAATCAACGACTGTCATCGCATCTTCCTTGGTTGGATATTTTTGTAATAAAACGCCTGCCAATGCTTCTGGCGTTGTCTCCCAACCACATTCAACGGCAACCACATTGTCACCTCTGTCAATGTATCCTACCATGATTTTTGTTTTTGTGGTATAATCTATTTTTTCTAGTCCTGTTCTCATATGTTCAACTCCTTTTGTTAGTCTTAATAATAGCATGGAACAGGATAGCGTCAACCTGGTAAAATGATCTATATATAAAGTAGGCAATTTTCATAGACTATATCCTGTGGATAACTCCAAGACCAACTACTAGATCTAGTAGGTTCTAAATTACCAAAATGTTCTAAATTACCAAAAGGAGTTTATTTCAGAAGTCCGTGTAGCATTTGGGTATCCAAAGGAAAGTCATCGCTAGGTAGAATTAATCGTTTACCATGGTCTCTCATCAAATGAGCCATTATCACTATCTGATGCATAATGTTCAGTTCCGGCAGAGCCATTTTTTTATTTCCTACGATGGCAGAGTTTATCTTGCTGACTTCCTTTTCATACCAGTCACTGAATTTTTTGTTATTCATTACCCATTTGTCTGCTATCGGTCTCCATTTTGTTAGCCTATCAGGCAATATTTCCAAATCTAATTTATCACACATGGTCTTCATGCACTCTTCAGGATTGCTTTGCCATTCAACATCAATAAAAGTATCCATTACCATCGGAGCAACCTTGTCATGATAATTCCGAGATCCGTCAAGATATTTTTTAGCATTCGTAATAATTCTAAACGAAGAAAGTTCTCTGATTTTCTTTACAGAAGCCAATTGGTCTTTTAACCATACACGAAGAAAAATTAAAGAGTCTTTGTCTTGCTGAAATGATCTTTCAGAGAAATATGGATAAGGCACCGTTGGCTGTATTAAAAAAATCTTAACATCGTTTTGGTATAGACATCGGATCATGTCTTCATTAACTTTATAAAGGTCAGTCCCTAGCCATCTTCCGTCGACATAAGGATAGAACGGTATCACTCCTTTGAGGTCTTTTGTGGCTTCTAAAAACTCTTTGATCAGTGGCTCATCTATTGGTTCTCCGGTATATTCCCATATGGGATGACTCTTTTGATGTCCATGAGCATCTTTCATTCTTACTGGATTATCAACGACAGGTAGCCACCCTTTATGGAAATTATACATCTTTCCTTTATTGCAATTGGTAAGATAGTACAGGCTCCATTCCATGAATGTTCCACCTAGACCCTTAAGGCTATTAATGGCAATTCTCATATAGATAATTATGTGGTGAATTATTTGGCTTTGACGGTCTTGGATTTCATCAACGGTCTTGCTCCGCTTCTTCTACTCTTGCCCATTCTAGGCTGTGAGCCTTTCTTCTGTTTGATCTGAATACCTTTTAATCTTCCTGATCCCTGTCCTGATCTTTTTGTGATTGCCATTTTTTTACCTGCTGTCTTGGCCTTCATCATTCTTTTCTTCTTAATCTTTGCACCTTTGCTTGGGTCTACCTTCATAAAACAAGTGGATGGTTTCGCTACGATACGACCCTTCCTAGGTCCACTTCCGCATCTAAAACCTTTCACAGGAGCCTTGCCTTTCTGTCTTCTAAAAATTTGGCTCACTCCTTCTGCGATTGCAGAGTGATCTGCTTGTTCTAAAATAGCGCCTTCGACCATCTCCGGTACTATATTTTGTGGCACTACATCTTGTGTCGAGTTATCCACAGTGGCACTAGATGTAGTGGCACTAGATGTAGTGGCTATTTCTTTGGATGGCACAAGTGTGATTTCAGTGATCTTCATGTAGGTATTTATGGTCCTTGCACCTTACTCAACTAAACCTTACACACCTTATACCTTAACCTTAACCTTATGCACCTTACACACCTTAAACTTAACCTTATATAACAGTATATTACAGGGTGCTACGTTTGGAACAAGACCAACCCATGGTGGACGGATGTGTTAAATACAGTTGCGATGAAGATATACGAGATATACATGAGAGAAAACATAGGACCAGCACCACGTGGTGTGTGTTCTAAACCAGCAAGTTCTCTGCCAGCGAGTTGGGTATCCAGTTGCAAGTCCAAAGGTAAAATGAAACGTTCAGGCGAACGTGGATACAAGTACAGTGGTAAGACTCAAAAAGTTGCCGGCAAACGTGTCAAAGGCAAGAAGTACGGTGGACCATTGCCAGATTATTCAGCAAAAAAGAAATAAACATCAGACCTAATAGCGAGCCAATAGCGAGCCATTAGTGTATACTGCTATAAACTCTGTCTGCCCACTGTTGATTTTGTTCCACGGTCATATGATTGATAGTTCCTATGCCCCAACCGTCTTTGACCTCTGCACCTTTGCTAAATTCAAACATACTTTCATCTATGAACGTGCCTGTGGTTAGTTTGAAACTATGCTCTGGTTTGAAACTCCACATCTGTACAATCTGTTTGTCCAGCTTGGACAGTATGTTTTGATCATAATATTTGAGTGCATACTCATAGGACAGTTCTGATTTGTCTATGTTGTGAAGATACTTCCAATAGTCGTCCAATGCTTTGTACACATTTGGATCAACACCCTCTAATGGTTGTGTGCCTATGCTTAATACAAGTTCAGGGTGATACAATCTGTGAGGTTCAGTCCAACAGAATATGGATATGTCTGGCACTGCGTTCTGCTCTATCAGTTTGTTGTACTCAAAGAACACACTCCATATGCTTCTGCCTGGATTACCAAACCATCTTATCCTGTCTGCACCCAGTTGCTCCTGCAGTATGTTGCACCAACTCTCAGGTTGGTTACTTGCACAAAAACTGTCTCCAAAGAATCCTATTGACTTCATGACATTATTTAATTACAATATGTACTACTATTAAATAACTTCATGTTCTCAGACAAACAAATAATGTACGGTGAAAAGATTGGCTTCATAGGCCTAGGTAAACTAGGAATGCCTTGTGCAGAAGCTATTAGGAAAAAAGGATTCCATGTTGCAGGATATGATATAGCACCCAAGTCAAGTGACCTTGTTGAAATAAGAGATTCAATCAAAGAACTTGTTGAAGATAGAAACATAGTGTTCGTTGCAACTCCCACACCACACGAAGAAGGCTATGACGGCAGAGAGCCTACCAGCCACAAAGAAGTAAAAGATTTTAATTATGAAGCAGTAACAAAAGTACTAACAAAATGTAATCAATACATGAACAAAGACCAAACTCTTGTGTTGATATCAACTGTGTTGCCTGGAACAATACGTAGAGAGTTTGCTCCCTTGATGACCAACACAAAACTTTTATACAATCCTTATTTGATAGCAATGGGCACAGTGGCCGACGACATGATCAATCCTGAGATGATAATGATAGGCACAAGGAAAGGTGAGTATGCTACTGCTTACAAGGCACAACATTTAGAAAGTTTTTACAATCAAGTTTGCACCGACTTTCCTAGAATTGAGTTTGGTACATGGGAAGAAATTGAAAGCATGAAGATATTCTACAACACATTTATCAGTAACAAGATAGCATTGGTCAACATGATACAGGATGTTGCACACAAACTGGGTCATATGGATGTGGACAGAGTTACACAGGCACTGGCCAAAAGCACACAAAGAATAGTCAGTCCGGCATACATGAAAGCAGGCATGGGCGATGGAGGAGCCTGCCACCCCCGAGATAATATTGCATTACGTTGGCTAGCCAAAGAACTTGATCTAGGTTATGATCTATTTGAAAGCATAATGACTGCACGTGAGAGTCAAGCAGAGACCATGGCCAAAGCAATACTCACACACGGAAACAACATATGGTTCTCCTCAGATTCATACAAGCCAGGAACAACACTAGTGGACGGAAGTTATAGTCTGTTGGTGCAATACTATATTAAGAAGCATGGAGGTCAACTAGCACACGGTATAGACACTCCTGTGGAAGTGATAGTGAGAGTGCATGAGTCAGATGAGTTTACAGCAGATGAAAAGACCATTATATTTGATCCATGGAGAAGTTATCCCAAAGCGGAGAACGTTGTACATTATGGCAAAAATTAAGATACACGATCTAAAAAGAATATCATCCTATATACAAAAAGATCTAGACAAAGCATATCACAACACACTTGATGAGTCTTGCTACCTACGTGGTTCAGCAGTACAAGAATTTGAAAAGCAATGGACAGAGTATACAGGAGCAGAAGACTGTTGTGCATTGACCAGCGGAACAGATGCACTGCACACTGCCGCTATGATCACAGGAGTTGGTCCAGGTGATGAAGTGATAATGCCAGCACACGGATTCATAGCATCCATAGGACCTTGGTTGCACACAGGAGCCACTATAAAATATGTGGACTGTAAACTGTCAGACTACTGTATAGATGAGGACAAGATAGAAGTACAGATAACAGACAAGACCAAAGTTATTCTATGGATAGACATCAATGGACAAACTCCAGACGTGGATAAGATTGTAGCCATTGCAAACAAACATAAGTTAACCACTGTAGAAGATGCCGCACCATCGGCAGGAGCATCGTACAAGAATAGAAAAGTAGGCACACTGGCAGACATCACCTGTTTCAGTTTTGGTCCTGTAAAACCTTTGGGAGCAATAGGAGGAGCAGGAGGCATCACAGGCTCAAAGGCAATATGTGATCAAGCAAGACAGATACGTAACCATGGACGCACAGGCAGAGATGGATACAAGTCATTAGGTTGGAACAGAAATCTACACACGATGCAGGCCTCTTTCTTGTTGGCAAAACTGCCCTACCTTAATGAGTTAAACGAGATGAAAAGAAAACACGCATTAAGATACAATGAAGAACTTAAAGATATAGTAAAACATGTGCCACAAGAACAAGCAAACAGATATCACCCATATCATCTGTACTCTGTATTGGTTGATAGACGTGATGAGCTCAAAGAATTCCTAAAATTACACGACATAGAAACACTGATACATTGGCCATGTGGTGTGCATGAGTACGGCTTTTCAACCCCAGCAAGTGTAGAACTGCCCAACACCAAAAACATCACACACAACACTCTATCATTACCTTGCAGTCCTTTCCTAACACAGGAAGAGCAGGACTTTGTGATACAAAAGGTCAAATCCTTCTATTAAACACACAGATCAGCCTCACATTTATTGGCGAACACAATAGCAATTCTATCTTATTTGATAAATATTTGCATATTTTAACTAATATAATAGAATTACAAGGGGAATTAAAAACATGCCAAACTCGGACAACCAAGACGGAGTACACAACAAGCAAACAGTCATCTATACTAAACCAGATGGTGATAATACAACTTTCGCAGATGTGGCGGCGGCACAGGCATACTTCCTAACAACAGCGGCACTTACAGTATATGATGAGTGTGCAACACAAATTCAATGGGAACTTGTAAGTAACACAGGATTAAAAGTTACCTACGCATTCGGAACAAAAGGCGCAGGTACAGAAGAGGACGATGATTGGACTAACCAATTTTATACAAGAATGAAAACATTAGACGCCGAAGTAAAAGGGCCATTCAACGTATCAGCAATGGTATTTGATCACACAGAAGCAGGCAATGACAAAGCGACAGTGACAGCCGCAGGACATACTTTTATAGTAGGCGAATACATTGCATTTGACAGTGTGGGTGGATTCACAGGCACATCAGAAGAAGGTAACATAAACGAAGATCCAGGTATTATCATAGCATCAGTTAGCGGTAATGATTTTGTTACTAATACAACTGATAATCAAACAATGTCATACACAAGCGGTGGAACAGTCAAAGCACTATACAGTTCTTGGATGAAATGCGGTGGCACTTGGGCAACTAACTCTTCACACTTATTTTAATACACAAAAGTTTTAACACATATGGTGATCACATGATCTACTTCAACGGAGATAGTCATTCATCAGGTTGCAACTTATCATCAATAGACAAAGCATGGCCAGTGAAACTTGCAAAAATAATGCAGATGCCATACATCAATCATGCTCAAGCCGGTAGTTGCAATGATAGAATATTACGTAGCACAACGAATTTCATTATCGAAAACAAAAGCATAAACATGATGGTCCTGGCCAACTCTTTTTTATCCAGAGAAGAGATATGGGAAAAAGATGCAGAATTCCATAATCGAATACACAGTGAAGAAAAAAAACTAGGAAGTAAATTGGTAACGAGTGAATTTTTAGAACAAAAGTATGGCTTCAAGAAGTATAGAAAGTTTATAAATTTAGAGAAACAGGTCTGTGACTATTATCATGATGTTTACTCATTAACAGAAATTTGTAAACGCCGTGATATAAAATATTTTATCTTTAGTGCCGCTAGTAATCTCCTAGGTGGCGGACTGTGGGATAACGAGGTCATGGATTTTGTAAAGAATCTTAACACCTACAAGGAATTAATAAAGGACCCTGGGTTTTGTGACGTTGATGAATTCTGTTTGGTAGACTGGGCAACAGAGAACGATCAAAAAAGGAACACAGTCACAGATCATTTATCTGAGGATGGACACAACACCTTTGCCACTTACATACACGAAAACTATATAAAGAATCTAGTTTAAATATTAGTATGTAAATACTAGTATGTTACAATTTCCATTAGTAGAAGTTAATAAACTCAGTAAAGTTTATCATCATTCGCCTTCTTGCGAAGTTAAAACATTTTCAAATGTAGAATCAGCCAAAGAACATTTTCTCACAAAACAAGCAATAGAAGTATACAACAAGTATTGTTATAATCAAAAATGGAAATTGGTCAACGATAATAAATCGTTGCACTGGACAATATCATTTGAATTGGATACAAAACCCAGTGATCCCACATATATTCCCAACAGTGATAAATGGAGAGGCGCTAAAGAAAGAATGACAGAAAGTGACTGGTTCCTGCAAGAGCATTCACCTAATATTGATCATGATGCTGAACACTTGTTTTAGTTTCGCCACAAAAAAAGGGCGACACATTTCTGCACCGCCCTTTAAATTAGATATTAATTACGCAGAGTAATTAATTACTTTTCTGCCTGATTTTTTTAACAGTGAAATAATATTTGATTTCATTGTTAGAGCAGAGTTCTTAGGTGCAACACCTAAAACTTCTACTGTAAAGTCTAAACCTTTTGATAACAACTTGTTAGTAGCTGTTTTTCTTGCAGTGTTTTTTACTGCTAGGTTTTTGAACTTAATTTTGCCACCGTGTACTGCACCATCTACTTTGTAAGATGAAGCCGGTTCCGCAAATACACCAATTTGCTTCGCTCTTGATTTGAAGTTTCTTGTGTATACAACGTATTGTGTTGAGTTTGCCATGGTTTGTTTTTCCTTTTTAATAGAAGGAAAAAGTTTATTAAACATACTTGTTAGCATATTGTATCCTTTTCCTTGATTGTTAAAATATGACCCGCCGGAGTTTCAATCTCTGTTATCCTACGTTCCATAATATCTATTATATACTAAAACGTGTACACAGTCAACCGTATGACGTTGGTAATGGTAAATGATTAATTTTTTGTTCGTTTCTTTGGTGTTTTTGTTATTTTGGAATAGGTTAATGCTGTGCCATCACACATGGGACAGATGATTAATCTGTGTTTTTTCTGCATATTGAACTGTTTCATGTCTGGAAATTGTCCTTCAAACTTGGATGTGCATCTGCACTTTATATTATATCTAATCATATGTTTTTATTTAATATTATACACTTGACTATTATAGTTGTCTACTATAATATATAGAATGTTAAACCCGTCAGGATATACAAAAGGCAAACCCAAGAAAACTTCGCAAGGCAAGAACAAGAGCAGAATTAAGACAAGCTCGATGAACAAGTCCAAGAAGAGATCATGGAAAGCCTATGCTGGACAAGGCAAGTAATGAATAAAGAAGACCAGATACGTTCTCTAGTGGTGGCTATAGAAGAGAAGGAACATATAATAAGAAAGCTGACCGCTGAAGTGGGCAACCTTGAAGTGCAAAATGCTGACTACTCTCAGATAGTAGAAGAACTCTCAGATAAATTAAAGCTCTACGAAAGCAAATACGGCACAGTGTTTAAAGCCTCTAGAAATACCTCAGACCAAAAATAACAGCATC
>Ga0114994_10002798_pt1 | contig 12763 bp, 9 predicted proteins | sample ArcticOcean_MG_C_9_FD_87043 | JGI IMG/M metagenome (GOLD analysis project Ga0114994, IMG submission 87043) | Marine microbial communities from western Arctic Ocean - ArcticOcean_MG_CB2_152 | ecosystem: Environmental > Aquatic > Marine > Oceanic | place: Arctic Ocean: Canada Basin | collected... | reverse complement strand
ATGTAACTACGTTCACGATATCTGACTTCGCAAGGACACTTACACCGAATGGCTATGGTACAGACCACGCATGGGGTGGAAACGCAATGGTATTCGGAGGAGCGGTTAACGGAAGTCAAATTTATGGACAGTACCCATCGCTAGCCCTAGGCACTGATTTGGAACTAGGCAACGGAGTTATTCTTCCAGAGCTATGTACAGACCAGTATTTTGCGGAACTTGCACTGTGGTTTGGTGTAGACTCATCACAATTAGTTGATTTATTTCCTAACATAGAGAACTTTTATTCACCAGGCTCTGGCAATCCTATTGGGTTCCTAAATCTATAAAGTCATGAAAAAATTATCAATTCTGCTTATAGCGTTTGCTGCATTTTCGACTTTCGAGACGTTATTGTTTGCCCAATGTGAAGGAGCACATTCAGCTTTTGAAGATGATGCGTGGTTATCATGTCAAGGCTCAGAAAACCCTAATACAGAGAGAACACAAGAGCATTGGATTTTATATGATTTCGGAGATTACTATTTCTTAAATGAATCTCATTTTTGGAATTATAATTTTATGGGTTCTACAAATAATGGAATAGCAAGTGCTACTATTGACTTATCCATAAATGGAACTGATTGGATGTGGTGGGGAGACTTCAATCTACAAGAAGCACCAGGTTCGGATTCTTATTATGGGGAGTCTGGTCCCGACTTTGATGGTATAGTCGCTCGCTACCTATTAATTTCTGTCGTGGCAAATCACGGTGGGAATTGCTATGGATTTTCAGAGCTACAATTACAGGTAGATCCGGGTGTAATAGGTATAAACGATCCGGAGATGCAAGCTTTCGGATTCAGCATTCATCCTAACCCAGCAAAAGATTTCACGACAGTTCAGCTAAATGGGGATTTAGATTCTGAGATCAGGCTTTTAAGCTCTTCGGGAGAGTTGATCAGTACAATCAGGTCACATGCTGAAAGCACAGAGCTCGACCTACAAGGATTGTCTGCAGGCGTGTATATGATAGAAGTGGTCGATTCATATGGAGTAAGAACAACACAACGACTTACCGTAGTTCATTAAATTCCTACCGCTACAACCTCTTTTACGGCTTCTATTTTAGAGCTAAGAAGTTGTTCTATTCCTCCTTTTAGGGTTTGGGTAGATGAAGGACACCCAGAACACGCACCTCTAAGGTTTACGTACACGGTTCCATCTTTAAAAGCCACGAAATCTATGGCTCCACCATCCTGTTCAACAGCAGGCTTTACAAATTCATCTAAAAGACTTACTATTTCCGTGTCATATTCTGACGGTTCGATCTCTGATTCCGGAATAAAACTTTCAGATAGTTCGTTATCATTAGTTGAAATAGTTGTTACTACATCTCCCATACTCTTTATCGCACCCTCTACTTTTCCTTCATCTACAGCGAACTCATTATCCATCAACCACTCTCGGATATATTCTCGTAGTTGAGACACAATCATCTCCCATCCAAGGCTATCGTCCTTTTTTACAGACACAATAGATCCACTAATAAACACACCTGTTACGAAAGGGAAGTTAAACAACTCAGCAGCTAGAGGAGAACACAATTCAGCTTCTTCTGGAGTAATAAAATCAAGTTGATGACCACCGCTTACAAGCTCCCTGTCGGCCACAAATTTCATTGTGGTGGGATTAGGTGTCATTTCAGCATAAACTGAAGTAGGTATTTTCTTTGTTGACATAGCACGGCAAAGATACTCAGATATGTTTCGCAGTCCTTAACTTGTGGCTCCACTTTGAAATCACATGAGAATAATTTCTTCTTTCCGGCTAATAGCGACTTTGTTTTTATCCAGTGCTATTTTTTCAAATACTATAGCCCAAACAACACCTTCCTCATCCACCTTCCCGGTAAACGGCACCGTAGACAAGCATTTGGTCGTAACCGTGCTTCAACACGCAACAGTACATGTTGATGAAAACACCATCATTGAGGACGGTGCAGTAGTGATATTTAGGGGCCAAATATTATCAGTAGGCAAGACTTCAGATGTTTCTGTATCTGGTCCAGTTACTCGCCTAGATATGAGTGGCTTCCATTTGTATCCCTCTTTTGTGGACTTAATCAGTTCTTACGGCCTTCCAACGGTCAAGCCATCAGAATGGTCTCGAAATCCTCAATACGAGTCGAACACAACAGGAGCGTTTGGATGGAACCAAGCCGTTATGCCTGAAGTAAATGCAGCTGCAATATTTGTAGAGAATAAGAAGGAAGCCAAAGAGCTAAGGGTAGCTGGATTCGGGGCTGTGTTATCACATGTACATGACGGTATAGTAAGGGGTTCAGGAGTGTTGTTAATGCCCGTGTCCGACCCTCGCGATGCGGTACTCAGACCTGAAGCTTCGGCACATTTCAGCTTTAGAAAGGGATCGTCCAGACAGAGTTACCCGAGCTCACTAATGGGTGCAACGGCTCTTCTTAGACAAACATACTTAGATGCTATTTGGTATTCAGAAGCATCAAAAATCGGTTCAACTGGCGGAACGAACCTAAGTCTGGAGGCGTTTAATAACTTAATGTCACGGCCTCAAATTTTCAGCGCGGGTAGCTGGAAGGATATTCTAAGGGCAGAAGTTGTAGCAGATGAATTCGATGAGAATTATATAGTTCTAGGTGGAGGTGATGGTTATCAGAGAGCGGATGCTATTGCTGCTTCTGGACTTACCGTAATTGTTCCGATGAATTACCCAACGGCATATGATTTAAGTGACCCTTACCTGGCTAGACTCGTTTCATTAAAACAACTCAAGCATTGGGAGTTAGCTCCAAGCAATGCTTCTGTTTTACATACTGCTGGAGTTCAAATCTGTTTTACAGCTGAAGGACTTAAGTCACCTTCAATGCTATTGCCAGCCGTGAGAACTGCTGTTAAGAGGGGCTTGCCAGAAGAAGTTGCTCTGGCGGCTCTTACCTCAACACCCGCAGCCCAAATAAATGCATCCAGTTTAGTAGGATCCTTGAGAGAGGGGTTGATGGCTAATATCATCGTTATGGACGGACCTATGTTCGATGAAAGTTCTGAAATTGTCGAACACTGGGTTAGTGGAGAACCCACAATTATCAGTGATAGAAACGCGGTAGATATAACTGGAAATTATAATTTTACTTTGGGAGCTAATACGTTCGTTCTTTCAGTAGATGGCGAAGAAGGAAAGTGGACTGCAACTGAACAGGTGAATGATACAATAGAAAAAAAGGTTACGATTTCTCTCGATGGTAGAACATTGGTAATGCAGCTTACAAGAGATGAGGGCTCAGTTAGAATCGTGGGTAATGTCTGGATGGATAGCAGAATATGGGAAGGTACAGCAATATATCCTAACGGAGACTGGGTTGAATGGAGTGCCATAAAAACGGATAATATAGAAGATAGTGAAAATGAGGAAACTTTAGCTTCTGACTCTATATCCGCGATTAATCACGGAGAAATAATTTACCCATTTACAGCCTATGGTTCTGCCGATATAGCACAGTCTTCAACGGTAGTGATTGAAGGGGCGACGGTTTGGACTTGCGAAGTAGAAGGAATATTAGAGGGAGCGGATGTACTTATTGATGACGGCAAAATCATAGCGGTTGGATATAGATTAAATATAGAGGAACTGCTCGGATCAGGAGTAGAGGTGGAGCGCATAAATGGCCGAGGGCTACATGTCACACCTGGAATTATTGACGAACATTCTCACATCATTATTGAAAGAGGTGTAAATGAAGGAACACAAGCGAGTAGCGCAGAGGTGTGGATAGGACACTCCTTAAACAGCGAAGACGTAAATATGTACAGGCAATTAGCGGGAGGAGTAACTTGTGCTCAACTGCTACACGGATCTGCTAATCCTATTGGTGGTCAGAGCGCCATAGTTAAGTTCCGCTGGGGATCTTTACCCACAGAGTTGCTTTATGAAGAAGCGACACCCTTTATCAAATTCGCTTTAGGTGAAAATGTAAAACAGAGCAACTGGGGTGATGCACAAAAAATTAGATTTCCTCAATCTAGAATGGGAGTTGAGCAGGTATTTTACGACCACTTCATCAGAGCTCGCGAGTACGGAGAGGCCAGAATTCAATATAGACAGATTCTCAGAAACACAAGTAGAAGAGACCTTAAGTCGGGAAATGGCCCCATTGCTCCTAGACGGGATTTAGAACTGGAAGTGCTATTACAGATATTAAACGAAGAGAGGTTTGTTACTTGTCACAGCTATAGACAAGACGAGATTAATATGCTTATGCATGTCGCAGACTCAATGGGTTTCCGGATGAATACATTCACACATATTCTTGAGGGATATAAAGTAGCGGATAAGATGAAAGAGCACGGTGTAGGGGCTTCAACATTTAGTGATTGGTGGGCATATAAATACGAGGTGAAAGATGCAATTCCTTATAATGCTGCTGTTCTGTATTTCCAGGGTATCACTACAGCTATAAATAGTGATGATGCTGAGATGGGAAGGCGACTCAATCAAGAAGCAGCAAAAGGAGTAAAGTACGGAGGGGTGCCAGAGGAGGAGGCATTGAAATTTGTGACCTTAAATCCAGCAAAACTTTTAAGAATAGACCATAAAACAGGATCTTTAAAAGTAGGGAAGGATGCTGACGTAGTTATTTGGGATGACAACCCACTAAGTATGAACGCTAGAGTTGTTTACACATTTGTTGAAGGAGTTTGCTTATTCAGCTTAGAAAAGGATGCGGATTTGAGAGAAGAGATTAAATCAGAACGCGCAAGGATTACAGAACTAATGATCACAGATGCAAAGTCGAGTAAAGCGAGTGGCAAAGGAGGTGATCTTCGAAAGCCTTCAGAAGCGATACGCTCTCACTATCACTGTGACACATTAACTGAAGAAAACCGATAATATGAATTACATTCAAAACTCAGTTCTTCCTATTTATAGACTCACTCTACTTTGTGCCGTTCTATTATCTATCACCCTGTCGGTTACAGCTCAACAAACCCCAGCACCTGCACAATCTAGATCTGTTCTAATTATCGGCGGCACAGCTCATCTAGGTACAGGAGATGTTATTCAAGAATCCGCGATAGGATTTCGCAATGGTGTCATAGATTATGTGGGACGATCATTTCAAGTAGATAAGAGTAAGTACGACGATATTATTGACGCTAGGGGCTCACACATTTACCCGGGATTTATCATCGCAAATACTACTCTAGGCCTTCAAGAAATAGGAGCAGTTAGAGCTACTAGAGATCAGTATGAAGTCGGAACATTCCGACCTAATGTGAGATCAATTATTGCATTTAATACGGATTCTGAAATAACCCCTACTGTTAGATCTAATGGCGTTCTTATGGGCCAAATAACACCACGTGGAGGAGTTATCAGTGGCTCCAGTGGGGTCGTTCACTTTGATGGTTGGAACTGGGAAGATGCTCAGATTTTAATGGCAGATGGAATACACCTTAACTGGCCAACAACACATCATCGCCATAGAACAGACGGAAACATTGACATCATTAAGAGTAAAACCTACGACCAATCCCTACATGAAATCAAATCTTATTTCAGCGATGCTAAAGCATATGCACTAGCGTACCCTAACGGTTCAAATAACCTCGTCGATGTAAGACATGAAGGCATGAGGGGTTTGTTTGATGGTTCTTTAGCACTGTATGTTCATGCAGATGACCAGAGAGCGATCACAGAGGCGGTTCATTTTAAAAGAGAAATAGGCATAGAGAGACTCGTTATAGTGGGAGGTTATGACGCCCATCTAGTTGCAGATGTGCTCCGTGACAATAATGTTAGTGTCCTTCTCTCCAGCATTCATCGTCTTCCGAGGTTCGATGATGATGATATCGATTTACCATACCGTTTACCTAAACTGTTATCTGACGAAGGTGTTCTGTTTGGGCTACAAGTGGATGCACAAATGCCAGAGATGAACACTAGAAATCTTCCTTTTTATGCAGGTACTGCAAGAAAATATGGACTTACTGAAGAACAAGCAGTGATGGCTGTTACTAGAAATGTTGCTAGAATTTTAGGAATAGATAATACATGTGGATCTATAGAACGCGGTAAAGATGCAACATTGTTTATCTCCTCTGGCGATGCTTTAGATGTGAGAACTAACCATCTCACTTATGCTTTTATCCAAGGCAGATCTATCGATATAGATAATAGGCAAAGAGAACTATACAGGAAATTCCAAACGAAATATGGTGCTGAATATCTAGATTGAGTATCCGACTTTAGACCGCACTCGCTGCAGAACCTCGGCCGCCACAAGCCTTGCCTTTCTTGCGCCATTTTCTAACGCTGAATCGATCTCTCCTCTGTTAGACATGAGATATTCGAACCTCTTTCTTTCGTCCGCGAACTCTTCAGTCAAAGTTTCTAATAAAGCTTTCTTTGCGTGCCCCCAACCATAACCCCCGGCTTTCAGAGAACTGGCCATCTCTTCTGTTTTCTCTTCCGATGCGACCAATTTATATAACTTATATACTACAGCAGACTCAGGGTCCTTTGGATCTTCTAGTGGAGTAGCATCAGTAACTATTTGCTTGTTAATGACTTTCTTTATCGTAGAAGGATCGGCTAGAACATCTAGGGTGTTATGCTGAGATTTAGACATCTTTCCGCCATCAGTTCCAGGAACATACATTGTATCCTCTTGAACAAGAACCTCTGGCATTACTAAAGTTTCGCCCAGCTTATTATTAAGCCTACTTGCTACATCACGGGTCATTTCGAGATGTTGCATTTGGTCCTTACCCACAGGAATTTTCTCCGCATCATATAACAAGATATCAGCCGCCATGAGCATAGGGTAGCTGAAAAGTCCTGAGTTTACATCCTCCAATCTATCTGCTTTGTCTTTAAAGCTGTGAGCTAAAGCCAAACGAGAATAGGGAAAGAAACACTGTAGATACCAAGCAAGCTCAGTAACCTCTGGGACATCACTTTGTCGGTAGAAAACTGTTTTCGAAGTGTCTAAGCCGAACGCCATCCACGCAGCAGCAACAGCATATGTGTTCTCTCTAAGAGTCTCACTGTCTTTAATTTGGGTTAAAGAGTGCAGATCAGCAATGAATAGAAACGAGTCGTTTGCAGGATTATTTGCTAATTTTATTGCAGGTTTAAGGGCACCTAAAATATTCCCCAAGTGTGGAGTTCCAGTACTTTGTATGCCAGTTAGTATGCGTGCCATTTTAGACTAATGATTCAAATATCAGCAGAATTCGTCAAATGCAGCTTTAAGGTGAGTGGCAATTGCTTCAGCGGTGTTTCCCTCGATGTGATGTCTCTCAACCATCATTGCAATTTTACCATCTTTAAATAGTGCAATACTAGGTGAAGACGGAGGATAAGGAAGCATGAATTTACGGATGTGTGCAACTGCATCACCATCAACACCAGCAAAAGCTGTGGTGATTTGATTTGGAGTTTTTTCGTTGTCTAAAGAAGCAACAACTCCGGGACGCATAGATCCAGCAGAGCATCCGCAGACACTGTTTATTGCGACGAGAGTAGTGCCAGGCATCTCAATTGTTGCATTAACATCATCAACAGTTAATAATTCTTTGAAGCCAGCATCAGCTAGTTCAGCCTTCATTGGGGCTACGAGTTCAGGAGGATACATGTGTAGTTTTTAAGAAAAGTTCATCATACTGTTCGTTATGTATTGGTGATGGAGCATCAATCATTACGTCGCGACCAGAGTTGTTTTTAGGGAAAGCAATAAAATCTCGGATGGAGTTAGATCCTCCAAACATAGAGCAAAGACGATCAAAGCCTAGAGCGAGCCCACCATGAGGTGGAGCACCATATTGGAAAGCGTCCATTAGAAAACCGAATTGGGCTTGAGCTTCTTCAGGTGAAAACCCGAGCAAATCGAACATTCTCGCTTGAAGTGCCCTATCATGAATCCTAATAGAACCACCACCTATCTCCACTCCATTAATAACCATGTCGTAGGCATTAGCCTTTACTTTGCCTGGATCGGTGTCGATTAGATGTAGTTGATCTGGTTTTGGTGATGTGAATGGATGGTGCATTGCATGGTAGCGCTCAGAGCCCTCATCCCATTCTAAAAGCGGGAAGTCCATTACCCATAAAGGCTTGAACACTTTAGAATCGCGAAGCCCTAGCTCGGACCCCATATGTAGTCTTAACTCACATAGCTGTTTACGCGTCTTATCTAAATCACCAGAAAGAACTAGAATTAAATCGCCTTTTTCCGCACCAGCTTTTTCCGCCCACTCAGCTCGAGCTGCCTCATCGAAGAATTTATCTACGCTACTCTTTGTTGTTCCATCGTTATTCATCTTACAGTATATAAGACCTTTCGCTCCTATCTGTGGACGTTTAACCCAGTCTGTAAGTTTATCTAATTGTTTACGGGTATACTCAGCAGCACCTGGCACTACTATACCCAGCACAGTTTCTGCACTATCAAAGACCCCGAATCCTTTACCCTGTGCTACATCACACATGTCCACAAATTCCATTGAGAATCTAACATCTGGTTTATCTGATCCATACAACCTCATTGCCTCATCGTAATCCATGCGAGGGAAGTCTTCGATTTCAAAATCTAGAACCACTTGGAAGAGGTGACGAACCATACCCTCGAACGTATTCAGAATATCCTCTTGTTCCACAAAAGCCATTTCACAGTCTATCTGAGTAAACTCAGGTTGTCTGTCAGCCCGTAAATCCTCATCTCGAAAACACTTCACTATTTGGTAGTAACGATCAAATCCACTCACCATTAATAACTGTTTAAAAGTCTGAGGACTCTGTGGAAGAGCATAAAATTGTCCGGGATTCATACGGCTAGGCACCACGAAATCGCGGGCCCCTTCAGGAGTGCTTTTAATTAAATACGGTGTCTCCACATCAATAAAGCCGATAGAGTCCAAATACTTCCTAGTCTCCATCCCTAAACGGTGGCGCAACATAATGTTCTTTTGGACTGGCTTACGGCGTAGATCTAAATAACGGAATTGCATCCTGAGATCATCACCGCCATCTGTGTTATCCTCAATAGTGAACGGAGGTGTTCTACTTTCATTTAAGATTTCGAGAGACTTCACGTCGATCTCGATATTGCCAGTTGGATTTTTAGCGTTTTTACTCTCCCTCTCGATTACTTCACCAGTCACTTTAACTACAAACTCTCTTCCAAGCTTTCTTGCCTTATTACAAAGCTCACTATTAGTATCCATATTAAATACTAATTGGGTTATTCCATAGCGATCTCGTAAATCCACGAAGGTCATACCCCCTAGGTCACGAGCCTTCTGTACCCAACCAGATAGAGTAACAGATGTCCCAGAGTTATCGAGGCGAAGTTCGCCGCAAGTGTGTGATCGATGCATGGTACAAAGTTAGACACTTAGTGTCCTTTAAGGGTAACACATGTGCCGTAGATTAGCAATATGCAAAACTCATCGAGCACATTAATGGAACGCTTAGAGAATATGCGTGAAGAGGCCCTCAAAGGTGGAGGCGAAAAACGTATAGAAGCCCAACATTCTAAAGGTAAACTTACTGCACGTGAGCGCATAAGCCTCCTCATAGACCCTGGAACTTTTGAGGAACTAGGCATGTTAGTGACTCATAGGTCTACAAATTTTGGGCTCGATAAGAAGAAATTTTTAGGCGATGGTGTGGTTACTGGATATGGAAAAGTAAATGGCCGCCTAGTGTACGTTTTCAGTCAAGACTTTACTGTTTTAGGAGGTTCTCTAGCTGAAGCACATGCGGAGAAGATATGCAAAATCATGGATCTTGCACTAAGAAATGGGGCGCCTGTGATAGGACTTAACGATAGTGGAGGTGCCAGGATTCAAGAGGGAGTTGTAAGTCTAGGTGGATATGCGGATATTTTTTATAGAAACGTTAAAGCAAGTGGGGTTGTTCCACAACTCTCATTAATTTTAGGACCGTGTGCTGGTGGAGCGGTTTATTCGCCAGCATTAACAGACTTCACATTTATGGTTGAGGGCTCTTCGTATATGTTCGTCACAGGCCCTAACGTTGTTAAAACTGTTACACATGAGGAAGTTACTAGCGAGGATCTCGGAGGTGCTAAAACTCACGCCACGAAATCTGGAGTGACTCACTTCACCGCCCCTCACGAAGCGGCTGCAATTGATCAAGCGAAGAAAATCCTAAGTTTTCTTCCTCAAAATTGCGAAGAGGATGCTAATCTTTTAGACTATGAATCTTCAGATGAACGGCGACCTAAACTAGATGAATTAATACCTAAAAACGCTCAACATCCGTATGATATTCGTGAAGCGATAGTTGAGATAACGGATATTGATACTTTTTTTGAAGTCCAAAAGGATTACGCAGAAAACATAGTTGTAGGCTTCGCACGATTAGCTGGCCGATCAATAGGAATTGTCGCAAACCAACCAGCTTTCTTAGCCGGTGTACTTGACATACAAGCTTCTGTTAAAGCGGCAAGGTTCGTTCGAACATGTGATGCATTCAATGTTCCTCTTTTAGTACTTGAGGATGTACCGGGGTTCCTTCCAGGAACAGATCAAGAATGGAATGGCATAATCACCAATGGAGCTAAGTTGCTGTATGCATTCTCAGAGGCTACGGTGCCTAGAATTACAGTAATTACACGAAAGGCATACGGCGGAGCTTATGACGTTATGAATAGTAGAAATATAGGTGCTGATATGGTTTATAGCTGGCCTACAGCTGAAATCGCTGTCATGGGGGCTAAAGGCGCAGCAGAGATAATTTTCAGAAAAGAAATTTCTGGATCTGATAATCCAGCATCTAAACTTTCGGAAAAAGAAGCAGAATATTCAGAGCTATTTGCTAACCCATACAACGCAGCAGCAAGAGGTTATGTAGACGAGGTAATAAATCCGAGCGTTACTCGTCAAAAGCTCATTGTGGCTTTTGATATGCTTAAGAACAAGGTGAAGAATATTCCTAGAAAAAAGCACGGAAACATACCTCTGTAAGAAGCAATCTATTCCCAGAAAGAGTTATTTATTTACTCTCTTAATTGAACATCCAACAGGGCTTGTCTCAGATGTCTTGACATGTTTCCCCTCTGAAGTTCGCTCAATAGCGATTAGTAAAAATTCTTCTTCTACTTCATCAGCATTATCGACGCTGTCATCAATTACTCCCTTATAAACTAGCTTAAAATCTGAGTTAAATAAGAAGATGTGTGGGGTAGTACGTGCGCCAAATCCATTAGCTAGTTTACTCTCTTCATCGACTACATATGGCGCACTGTATTCCATATCGCGTGAACGATTTTTCATCATAGTGTAACTATCATCACCTTCGCGTTTTGCGTGGTTAGAGTTCACTAAAATGGTTCCTATCCCGTGAGCAGATGCAAACTCAATTAAAGCGTTATAACGCCCTTCCCAGCCTTCCGTTTTACCTCTTCCCACCACGAATGGGCATGTGTTACATGTGAAAATTACCAGAGCTCCATTCACACCTATAATGTTGTCTATAGAAACAGAGTTTCCATCGACATTCATCATTTCATAAGTAGGGAAGGGAGCGTGATCTCCGATTTCAATAGTTTTAAGGGTTTGGGCGTAGCCCGAAACACACAAGAGAAAACAACTAAAAATAATCAGAAGGAAATTTTTCATAATACTCAAATTAAATAATCAGAAGTGCATCTCCATATGCGTAGAAGCGATACTTTTCTTTGATGGCTTCGTTATAGGCCTCCATGATTAAATCGTGTCCAGCAAATGCAGATTGGAGCATTAACAGAGTTGATTGTGGAGTGTGGAAGTTTGTTAATAAACTATCGGCTACACGGAAATCGTATTTAGGGAAAATGAACTTATTAGTCCAACCGCTGAATGGTTTCAAAGTATCTGTGGTGCTTACTGATGTCTCCATCGCTCGCATAGCTGTAGTGCCTATAGCACAGATGCGTTGCTTTTCAGCTTTAGCTCTGTTCACCCTTTCAACGCATGATTGTGGGATGATAAGCTGCTCACTATCCACTTTATGCTTAGTTACATCCTCAACTTGCACTTCGCGGAAAGTACCTAAACCTATATGTAGAGTAAGGAATGACATGTCAATTCCTTTAATCTCAAGACGTTTTAACATCTGCTTAGAGAAGTGTAATCCAGCAGCTGGAGCACCCACTGCTCCTTCGTTTTTAGCGTAGATGGTTTGGAATCGTTCTGCATCGATATCCTCGGTTCCTCTATCTAAATAACGCGGTAATGGCGTTTCGCCAAGTTCACGAATCTTACTCATGAACTCTTCCTTTGAGCCTTCGAATAGGAATCTTAATGTACGCCCCCTAGAGGTGGTGTTATCGATAACCTCAGCTACTAACTCGTCATTTTCACCGAAGTAAAGTTTATTTCCAATTCGGATTTTTCGTGCTGGATCTACTAACACATCCCAAAGCATGTTTTCTCCATTCAACTCTCTTAGAAGAAACACCTCGATAACTGCTCCAGTCTTTTCTTTATTTCCATACAGTCTAGCTGGAAACACCTTAGTGTCGTTTGCAACGAACACATCGCCTTCTTCGAACATACCTAGGATATCCTTGAACATCTTGTGCTCGAATTTCCCAGTCTTTCTATCGACAACCATCATACGGCTATCTTCACGATTATCTAAAGGATATTGCGCAATTTGATCCGCCGGAAGGTCGAATTTAAAGTGCGATAATTTCATTCTTTGAGCAGCCATACGGGAGGTGTTTTTTAGGTGCAGATTT
>Ga0114994_10002797_pt1 | contig 12764 bp, 12 predicted proteins | sample ArcticOcean_MG_C_9_FD_87043 | JGI IMG/M metagenome (GOLD analysis project Ga0114994, IMG submission 87043) | Marine microbial communities from western Arctic Ocean - ArcticOcean_MG_CB2_152 | ecosystem: Environmental > Aquatic > Marine > Oceanic | place: Arctic Ocean: Canada Basin | collected... | reverse complement strand
CTTTGTTTCGCCTTCTACGTTATAATTTGGTTGTTTTTTACATCCTTCTTCACAACAAGTCTTATTTTTTACATCAACCATTCCTTCCTTTTTATGCTCATTACAATATAACGCCTTTGTTTCGCCTTCTACGTTATAAATTGGATGTTTTTTGCAGTTAGGATGATGACACATCGTAATAATGATACAATACCATCAATCAATAATTGAATCAATTTTTTAATCTCGACAAACTAAATACATATTGTACACCATTCACTTTTACAAGATTTGGATATCACATTGACCATTCCTTCCTTTTTATGCTCATTACAATATAACCTCTTTGTTTCGCCTTCTACGTTATAAATTGGATGTTTTTTACATCCTTCTTCACAACAAGTCTTATTTTTTACATCAACCATTCCTTCTCTTTTATGTTGACCACAATATAATGCTTTTTGACCTTCCACATTATAAGTTGTTCTTGTTTTGCAGTTAGGATGATGACACATCGTAATAATGATATAATACCATCAACCAATAATTGAATCAATTTTTTAATCTCGACAAGCTAAATACATATTCTGAAGACCATTGATTGTAATCACCGAATATGTAAGCTCTTGTATGACATCAAAAAGTCTTTGATGTTTTGCCCGGTCGTTACATTCAAACAGAATTGGTGGGTATTCTGATTTTATAATTGTTTGTTTGGCGCCTTCTAATACATATTGTTCGTTATCTTCGACATCCAATTTTATAAAACTTATATTGGATATATTCCAATTATCCAACATATCAATTTGGATTTCCTCTCTTGCCAAAACATCGGTATTATTGTGAATGGATGAACCGCCACCGTCATTACTAACAATATTCAATGTCATACTCCCGACTTGTTCCTTAGAACCCAACCCGATATTCAAACACTCGATGTTATAGATATTAGACAAAGCGACTCCTCCACACAAAGCATAATATGTCATTTTCTGGGGTTCAAACGCATATACCGACTTACAATACGGGGCGAGCGATAAAGCATAACTGCCTGTGTGCGCACCAATATCTAACATCGTTTTGTCTTTGCGACAGAACTGTTTACACCATTCGATTAATCCCGACTCGAATAATCCCTTTTCGCTATAACACGTCAATAGGTTTCTCGGGAGAATATAGTTGATTTTATTTTGTAACAAAACAACCCCATTGTCATCGTTGTTGCATACTTCCTTGTTTGGGGATTTCGACAAAATAAAATAAGATGTTGACATATGGAATATCTTACACGACCTGCTTAAATAATTTTGGCAACAATTCAAAAAATCTAAAACAGTATATATAATGAAGATTGTCGGATTAAAAAATTTATGTTTACCTTCCAAGATATATTTAGTGGTATCTTTGATTGCCCTTGTCGTTATGGCGATTCAAAACACGGGAAATACCCATATGTATTGTGTAGGAGCGTATAAATGTGATGTATCTCTAAGTGTTTACATTATTTTTCTTTTGAAACTATTCTATGTGATTTTTTGGACGTGGGTCTTAAACATTATATGTAGAGCTGGGCAACCGATGGTGTCTTGGATATTATTGTTTATGCCAATTATATTATTTTTCGTCTTTATGTTATTAGTGATGGTATGAATAAAAATACGAGAAAAAAGTGTTTAATAATTTATAATCTATTCTAACTACCTAGCTAAATCGTTCGTATTTATTTCGTGCTCTTTTGAACGAGTCTTGAAGACCGGCGAACCGGGCCGACCTCCACAATCTTTTGTTTGAGAAACTTGCGCTTACATTCTTCGTGGGCCTTGTTGGAGAACTCGATAAGGGCTTCTGCTGCTTCTCTGATAGTGGCCTCGTAGCTATCCTCCTCGGTGTGATTGATCAAATCAGCAATGCGTTGAGATTCCAGTGTTTCGAGACTCTCCATAAACATTCCGACGTTGTTGTCTATCACGCACTTTTGAAGAGTTTTGTCGAGATTTTTAATGAGGTTCTTTGTGTTTTGCCATTTTTCTTTTTGCTCTTCGGTTATGTCGTTCCAATATTTAGGAAGTCTATCACGATTTTTTATAAACAATTGCGTTGACTTGCGCTGGGTTTCGACAAATAGTCGCACCAAGTTGTCGATTTCGGTCATTCTATTTGGATAGAATGAACGACGAACATGGTATGTATTTAATATGGGTAATCTTTTTGACCATTCGTTCCACACAGTTTCTTCGAAAGTAGTTGTTAGAGTTAATACCATAGTGAACAGAGAGATTTATGCGAATACATTCTTTACAAAAAAATAGATCAATTTTTTATTACATATCTCTTGATTATAACCAAACTTTAAAAAATTGATTCAAATTTTATGAATTGATAAATAAGCATATAAAGAACTACAATGTCATTTCGTCCATTATATAAAATTCGCGATTGGATGCCAAACATCAATCATCTGGATTATGAGAACATACTGAACAATGAACACGCAATACACGAATTAGAAAAAAATGATATGGTTAGCGTAAATGATTTGTCGGGGCATCCCGAAGCGATTCATTTATTGGAAAGAGATGCCGAGAATATAGATTATATAGAACTGTCGTATAACCCGGCGGCGGTTCATATGTTTGAAAAGGCGTATAAAAAGGGGAATTATATATTGATGGACTATCATTTCAACTTCAATAAACAAAACAATAAGGGTGAAGACATACATCGTTCTATATGTCTTCACAATATATTTGAAAATCCTGCGGCGGTTTCATTCATTGAAAGGAATTTCGGGTACTTATTTGACCCACAATATAAACCAAAATTAGTTGATTATATGTATGATCTGAGGAGAGTATTAATATCAGCTTTATGTAAGAACGAAAACGCTATACACCTATTAGAAAAAATACATCCAGACTATCTCAATCTGGAGGCTTTGCTAAAAAATAAAAATGGATATCAGATTTTATCTAAAATCGAAAAGTTACGAACCGAATTGTTCGAATCGGGCGATACTGATTGGTTATGTTTTCACAATGAATGGTCGTTAAAATTTCTAATGAGCTACAACGATTCCATTATATATGAAACCCGCCATTGGATGTCACTACACTACAATGAGTCCGACTATGCGGTAAGTATCTTGTTGAAGAATATCGATAAAATAAATTGGGACACGTTATGTTTCAACAAAAACCCCAGAGCAGTAGAATTGCTTCGACAAAACAAAAACAAAATAAACTGGAAAAACATCTGCCAAAATAGTGGTGCTATAGATTTGATTGAAGAAAAGGTGAGAGAAATCCAGGGTTTATCATATGGAGTGTTTTATGAGACATTCGATATATCAACTCTCGCAGAAAATCCAAGTATATTCACAATCGATACAGACGCGATGAAATCACAGATAGATTTTGCCGATAACCCGGAACTTCCATTCGACGAAGAACCAAATATATCATTTGTCGAAGAACTCGTGCGAAAAACACTGAGCCCTCAACGGATGGTTCGATATCTGAGAGACTATAATTACAACATAGTTTCAGATGAATATGAAGAATAGGTAGAATAGGATAGTTAGTGTATAAAAAATAGGCAAAATATTTTTAGATATTTGAGAACCATTCAAAACTCTCTCATAACAATATGTATTTTATAGTTGCTGTTTTATTTTGAGAAAAATTGTTTCATAAATGTATTTTGGTTTTCTTTTTCTTTTTCTTTTTCGGCCTTTTCTGTTATATATTGTTGTTCTCTTTCCAATTCGTTGGATGAAAAGAATAAATTTTCAGAATTATCACTAAAGGATACCTTTAAAGACGGGTTCCAACTATCATTATGATATCCATATGAATATCTTGTTGCTAGATCTTTATCTATTGCATAATATTGTAACATAGTATCTTTTGGATCAACTTCAACAATTATCCTTGTATTTTTTGACTCTTGAGGCCCCTTTTGTGAATATTGCGGGCGCCGTTGTTGTCTTCGGAACATTGTAAAAAGTATGTTTTGATAGATTTGTTTGATTGATTTTCTTTTTGTAACAATATAATTGCTTATATCGATAGGCACAATCAATGTATTATAATCGGGATGCCTCAGATAAACTGGTACTTCAAATGAGGACATTTTTGCTAATCTAGATTGATTATCGAGAATGTAAAATTCTTCTGATTGATCAAATCTATGAGACAAACTTGAATAAAAATACACTATATCTCCTACATTTATAGAATTATACAGCATGACAATATTTATTTCTGATTTTACTCCAGATCTACTTACCTGAAATTTCAAAGGAATATGAGTCTGGCCTTGAAAATATTGTTTGATATTATTTAATAACGTTCTACCAGTACTATTACTTTCATCAGGCATAACTAAACCAAGTGGTGTTCTTTCCAAATATAAAGTATTTGTATAATCTTTTGTTTCTGCAACTACATAATGTTTTTTATATGATGGGTCATTCAATTTGTTTATATCTTTCTGAAATTGTGATAGTTTTGATTTCCAACTAAAAATAATTGGAACACAATCCTTTTTATATTCTATTGGCAAATCTTCCCATAATACAAATATTTTCAAAGGTGAAAAAATAGTTATATGTTTTCCGGTGTTTCCCTGTGGTGATAAATATTCATGAAATATTTGTTGAAATTGTGAATCTCTATAATAACTTGAATCCTTCGTATTAGAGATACGCCACATACCAGTATCCAGCCTGTAATAATTCCCCTTTCCTTCTCTCTCTTTCATACAATCTTGATAATTCCATTCTTTTTCTATAATTTCACGTTCTTTGAATGGATATAAAATTATTTCAGGAATTCCAACATTATCTCTATCTCTGTTTAATAAACTATAGTCTTGTAAAAAATTGTATTTAGTATAATGTTTTAAAGTATCCATATCAGCAATAGTATACATTCCATTAATATCAGGATGTGTTTCTAAAAGATGTTCTGTAAGACAAGGATCATATGAATTTCCGTTTAAACCATCGCAAAATGATTCTTCTATTTTATCGCACGATTTCAAAAATGGTAATGTATGTTTATCGCCTCTGATATATTTACTGGGTAATAACAAATTTACTAGTTTCATATTTCGTTTTACAACAAATATTGTTAAATTACCATGTTCATCACCATAATTATAAGAATAACCTGGATAAGGATAAAAAAAAACATTATGATTTTTATGTAAACAATACGAACTAGTAGTATCCTCTTCATCACTACTTTCTTCTTCATCACTACCTTTATCTTCATCGTGTTGATTCTTTGGTGTAGAATCATTTACTTTTTTAACACCACAATAATCATTATTCAATAACCTCTTATATGGAATAGAACGAAATAAAATAGTCCCTTTCGGTATCGTTACAATAGGTATTTCGTAAGTTTCTCCATTTTCATTTATATAAGATAATGTACTAAACATTTTTTCTAAAATTGTATCATCACCCCCTTTTCTATATTTTGATTTAGACCTAGAAGAAGAACCCTCTCGTATTACCGGAGACGTTGCTTCATCTATTAATGATACAGTTCTTTTTATTACATTAGGTTTATTATAATTGCCTCCACCACCATTCTTTTTTGTGAATCTTTTTAACTTATTTTTATAATTTCTTGGTTGCTTTCTTGATTGCTTTCTTGATTGCTTTCTTGATTGCTTTCTTGATTGCTTTCTTGATTGCTTTCTTGATTGCTTTCTTGATTTCAACATATATATATAGAAATATAAATCTACTCAATATCACTTATAATTTAGCATTTTTTATTTTGTATGTTAAAAAATTGATTTGAAAATATTTAAATAATAGGTATATATTAATAGTAGTATATTATGAACCCGTCATTTTCCAATCCATCCGATAAAAACGGAGTGTTCAAGTTCACTCTTTCTAATATCGACGTAAGTTTAGCGAATGCCTTGCGTAGAACAGTTTTAAATGACATACCTACCGCAGCATTTGATTCAGAAATGTATGAAAATGGAAAATGCCAAATTCACGCAAACACAACGCGGTTTCATAATGAAATAGTCAAACACCGACTGGCAAATATCCCAATACATTCAAAGGACCTCAAATTTTTAGAAAAACACATAATGGAGTTGTCTATGGAGAACACCGGTGAAACCACGGTCATCGTAACAACCGGTGATTTCAAGATAAAAGAAAAAGAGAGTGGAGAATATTTACCAGAAGCCAAGGTGCGCGAAATCTTCCCGAAAGATGAAATCACACAAGATTATATTGATTTCATTCGATTAAGGCCGAAGATAGGCGACAGTATTCCTGGAGAGAGAATCCATTTAACCAATGAATTTTCATTCAAAACTGCTAATGACAGCTCTACATTTACGTGTGTGAGTAAATGTGCGTATGGTAATACACCCGATATGGAGAAGGTGAACTCTGTTTGGGAGAAACTGGAGGAGAATTTACGGTCCGAATCCTTATCGAGCGAGGATATAAAATTCGAAAAACGCAACTTTGAATTGTTAGATGCGCAGAGACAATTCGTCGACAACAGTTTTGATTTTGCGATTCAGAGTGTAGGAGTGTATGAAAATCGAGAAATAATGCGTATGGCGTGTAAAATATTGCACAATAAGCTTGTCGCTTTGATTCAATCAGTCGATGACGATGTTGTCCCGATTTCGCTTAGTGAAACAACAATGGAAAATAATTACGATATCATCTTGGAAAATGAAGATTATACAATCGGGAAGGTATTGGAATATTTACTCTATGAACAATACTATCAAGATGAAAAGGTATTGAATTTTTGTGGATTCAGAAAATTACATCCCCACGATACCGAAAGTCGCATTCGGGTCGGGTATATTTCTAAAACAGATAAGAATTTGATCCGGCAACATTTGCGTATTGTGTGTATTAAGGCTCAAGAGATATTCGAACAAGTTAAGAAGATGTTCTAACGTTCCATACGCAAACGACAACCTCTTTGCTTGATTTTGAACTAGAATATTCAAATGCACCTATTTGACATTGGACGAATCTCTTGTTCATCAAATATACAGGAAAATAATAATGATTTTTTTTTGTTATTAATCTTCGTTCTTGTCCTATAGACAATAAAAAAGATTTTTCATATAATGTTGCATTATATATAGGCGAATCATAACCATTATCAACATCTTCTAAATGACGATTTTCCTCATAAAACATGTTTTTGTTCATGTTGCTATATACTATATACATCTAATTAATTTTTATACTATTTACTGTGGTTCTCATTACTTTTTTATAAAATTGTGAATTATGCGTCTTTTTTTTATTTTTGTTCTATTTGTTCTCTTTGTTCGAATTGTTCTCTTTGTTCTCTTTGTTCTATTTTTTGTTGCGCTTGTCGTCTTCGCATCAGCATTTTCCGATACAATTCGGAAACATCCTCCGGAATATCTTGTAGAGAAAGTTTATTCAAATATGCGACAGTTTTATATCGTCTTACCAGTGCAAAGTCTTTGTTTACTGTGTACATTGGTTGTGAATATGCGTGACAGATCTCATATAAATTGTCATTCAAATAACAAATCAATCGTTGTATTTCCGGAAGTACATCTATTTCAGAATGTGAATCTACAAAGGTCAAACTCTTGATATGAGACAACGTATCTAAATATCGATAGAGGATATCTCGCAGCATATCCGTTCCCATCGACAGCAAATCACGGATTTCATTAGTGAATTGCATAGTATTGTGATCCTGCAAAAGTTTATCAATAAATTGCTCCTTGGATCTTTCCTGTAACAAATATCTTCTTCGAAGATAGTAATGTTCAGTTTCAGTCCAATATCGTGGAGGATCCGTATGATGCATCGTATGTATTCCTCCACGAGTGATTTCTATTATTTTTATATTCAATAAATCGACTTTTTTTTTCGCACTCTTTATACGCCTCCGATACATATCGCATATATCACTACCTTTGATCGGATAGGTTTTTATCATATCTCCGAGAGTTTTAAAGCATAATTCTGATAAATGTCCTTCTATTGGGAACAAACCGTAGTCATTGATTTTTTGTCTTGCACAAGCTATATATGGCAAGAAATCCGAAAGACATGTAAAACACGCGTGCCCCGGAATCAAATCGAAAAATTCTTTTGTTACTTTTCTTGCAGTGTTATTATAGATACATCCCACCACCTTAGGTTCAAAGTCTCCTTTGATACGACAGACTTCTTGATGAAATCTATTAGTCAAATGATGATCGAGAACTCTTCCACAAGGAACATCACCTTGATTTCTAGGCGCTTGACCTCCACCCGTTTTCCGCACATATTCATAATAATGCGGGTTGTGAATGTTTGTCTCAACATTTCCCGTTCTCCAACTAAATGCTGTATGACAACACGGACACCACATCTGGTCGCAACCGTCAATTTTGTAAATGCCTTCGCCACATTTAGGACAAGGTTTTGTATCTTTCGCCATAAAGGATACTGTGGCCACATCGTCTTTATTACAAATATGTTGGTCTTCTTTTTTTCCATGGCACTTGTCACAGAACTGTGTTTTACACAATCCGCAATCAAATTTGTCGTTCAAAAACCCGCGACAATCTTCTGACGGGCACGCCTTGACAAATTTTGGTTTGTCAGTTGCATTTTTATTTTTGATTTGGAATCTCAAGTGTTCTCGATGTGTTTCGTATTCGTTAATTTGGTCGTTAATCGGAAGAATAATTTCTTGATAATCCTTATCAAACTCTATCTCACATATTGCGGTCCCATATTTTTCCCTATCAATTTTTTCACGTTCGTTTTTTGCTAGTTCTCTTAATTCTGAAATATATTTCGATAACTGGTCAATTTCTTTTTCCAATTGATGACGCCTCTCCATTTCTGCCTGGGTTTGCGGAAAAAGTGCTTGTTCTCGTTGGAATAAAATCCCCCCTTGGTGATTTGACAACTTCCCTTTGATGAAATTTAGTTGAAACATTTTTCGAACATGCTTCATTGACCACACCTTTCCACAAGATGGTTCCATACATCTCACATTAGGTTCATCTAATACATATGTTTGAGCGCATTCACGGCAACATGTGAATTCGCAAAATTCGCATGATACGATTTTTCTATTAGATTTATTGAAATTCTCTACACAGATATTGCAATTAGTTGTCATTATTCTTATTCTTGTTATTTATATATAAATAAATAAAAAAAAAAGTGAATCAATTTTATGAGAAAGGTCGTGTTGTTTTTCTGTTTACTAATACTAAAAAATAATTTATGAACAAAACAAAAAACACGGTATTTTTTATATCATTTTCATAAAATGTATAAAAAATTGAAATAGAAATAAGACAAACATAATATTGTATCGAGACAATAGTTTGAATATGGAAAAACGTATTAATAAGCATATAGAAGAGTATCTTAGTAGTTTTAAGAAGCAAGTGTGTGAAAAGGTTGCAAAAAAAGATGAATGTGTTCCAATCCAAGATTTGATAGAGTTTGTATATGAGTACCCTCGTTTGACACTGACTAAGGAGCACTTTGAGAAGCGTAATAGAGTCAAAAATAAAATATCCGATGACATTCGATGTTGTGCCAAACGAGCTAACGATGAACGGTGTAGTCGTCGCAAAAGGGATGGGAACGATTTCTGTGGGACACATTCAAAGGGAACGCCGAATGGAACAATCAGGGAATCTGATGCCGTCGATGCGACTATAAATATTGTTGTGGAGGCACATAATATCGATGGAATCATTTACTACATAGATAAGGATGATAATGTTTATAAAACGGAGGATATCTTGATGGAGAAGCAAAACCCACAGCGTATAGGAAAACGCCGGGTGAATAACAGCGTTGTTATGATTGATATCATTAAATAGGAGGTGTTTGTGTTTGTGGTGTTTCTGTTTCGGCATTTTTAGAAGATATCTTCCTTGAAATAGTTTCCTTAGTCGACTCTTCGCGGTTCTCCAAAATATAATCTCGCATATTATTTGCTTTCATATAATCTCCTTCATAATATTTAGATAAAACATCAAATAATACCTTTTTGGTCATAGGTTTCTTGACATTTTTTTTCACGTATTGTATTTGTCCATTTTTGATATCAAAACAGTCAATTTCGTTGTTTTTCATTGTATCGATTAGAAGTAGCGATGTCTTCTTTTTATCATTTTTTCTCGTGTTTATTTCCTTTTGAAGTGCTCTTATTTCGTTGTCAACTTGCACCCAATTTCGAATAATTTCGACTAATTCACCTTTAGTTTCCATAGCAATCCCGGATATATGAATATTAGATTTTATTTTCTATTTATTTTAATTATATATTATAATAAAGAGTATGAATCAAATGAGGTTTTACAATTCCAAAAGTAAACCTCAATCGAAACAATTACCGATGTTATTAAATCAACGGTCATATATACGTAAATTGCCAGCACCCCCCCCTCCTCCCGAACCGGTAGTAAAAGTAAAGTGGGGTGAGCCAACGTGGTATTTATTTCATACATTAGCTGAAAAAATAAACGATGAATCATTTCCAACAATCCGTGAAGAATTATTGAATGTGTTTTATTCTATTTGTTCTAATCTCCCTTGTCCAGATTGTGCTAATCATGCTAAACAATATTTAGACAATGTGAATTTCCAGTCTCTAAAGAGAAAGCAACAATTAATTGATTTATTTTATCACTTTCATAATGAGGTCAACTCGCGAAAGGGATATAAGATGTATGCTTACAATGAACTCGAAAAATACAAACGAGCAAATACACATAACATCATTAAAAACTTTATACTTCATTTTTCAGATAAGTATCGTAGTATAAAATTACTTGCGACTGATTTACATAGAGCGAAGTTGGTAGAATATCTAAAACGGTGGTTCAATGAGAACATATCGAAATTTCAAGAATAACAAGATTTCTATACAAAAATAATATGGTTCAGGTATATTATTTTTACAAGTATTATTGCTATCATACTCATTACCTTTTGAATGTACATTTGAAGAGTTGTTTACTGGGTCGCTGACAAACAGTTTTGTCGCTGCCTACATTGAAGAAGAAAAGGTTGGGTTGATTCATAGAATCCACAATCCGTGCCCACAATGCTCCCATAGAACCACCGATAACTATAGACGCGAGGATAGGGAAGATGTCGTAACAATCATTAGAAATGTTCCAAAACAGATCTCCTACAATTAGAAGTGGGAGAAGGATGAGTGTAGGAATATTATAATAGACTATGTTGTATTTTACAATTATATACACCAGATAAAATAGTGTGTATGACAACATTGAAATACCTAAAGGGGACTTGGAAAATGATCGGTTGTGACCGATTGAAATAAGATTACATACAGCGTTGTCTTGTTCTGGGTCTCCCGATGGTTCACGGTCAGGTATGGCATTGCCGATGAGTATAGTTGCGAAACACGATACTAATAATCCGGCCAAGTATATAACACCCTTTATATCTTGATTTAGAATCGAGGCCAAGCCGAAATATGAAACAATGATGAATGGCGACAATCTAAAAAATAAGTAGAAAAATGATACTATATTCAATTCCATTATATATACTGTTTGATGATATTTTCTTTTCTTAAAAAATATTCAACGCTAAATAATATAAATATAATTTTATATTATTCTTAGAGAACATAATGGGAATTCATACATTTTATACAAATTTTATTAAGAAGTATCCGCAAATAGTGAAACATCGAAGTGAATGTGGAACGTATGATAATTTGTATATGGACTGCAATTCAGTTGTGTATGATGTTTTTCATAGAATACAAAATGAATATGATAATGGTGAACTTACTCGGGAAACAATAGACTCGTATGGACATATTGAGAACTTAATCATTGATGAAGTCAAGAAGGAAATTGGAAAACAGATACGGATTATATCTCCGACAAAATATGTATTCATCGCGCTTGATGGTGTAGCTGAACAAGCGAAAAAGAAACAGCAGAAGGAAAGACGGATGAAAAAAAAGATTCGGGATAAGTTGGATGGGGTAGAGAAACTTTGGGATACTACAGAGATCACTGCTGGGACATTATTTATGAGTAAATTGTCAGAAAGTATTTATGAGCATTTTCGTCCGGAAGATTTTGGTGTAGACCGAATTGATATGTCGTGTAGCGATGAACCTGGCGAGGGAGAACATAAATTCACAATACAAGAAGGAAGAGATATAATATATGGATTAGACAGCGACTTACTATTAATGTGGCACATTGATTTATATCGTTATGAACACGAGGTATTATGTATAACAGAGATGGATAAACCAGTAAATAAAAAGTATATTTTGCTGGGGAATGATTATATTCCGGGAATGGCAACATTTCAGGAGCTGGATTTGATTGATGTAGAAGTAAATTGTGTAGAAGATTTCAGAGAGATTTTTCGTCAACTTCAGAAAAATAGGAAAGTCGATGAGTTCCATCGAAAAATTAGGAAGAAGAATAAACTCCTGGATAATAGTGATTATATAGGTACTAGTCGAATGAGATATTACAAAAGCATGTGTAATACCACAGATGTTGAAGCAGTATGTAGAAATTACTGGGAAGGACTTAATTATTCACTTGAAATGTATATAAATAAGAGGAGTATTTATAAAGATTGGTATTATAGATATTTAAGTGCGTTGTTGTTGTGTGATGTTTTGTTTTTAGGTTTAGGTGTAGGTTTAGTGTGTGAAGTAAGTGTAGGTTTAGTGTGTGAAGTAAGTGTAGATTATACGAATGTGTTGCGT
>Ga0114994_10002793_pt1 | contig 12779 bp, 5 predicted proteins | sample ArcticOcean_MG_C_9_FD_87043 | JGI IMG/M metagenome (GOLD analysis project Ga0114994, IMG submission 87043) | Marine microbial communities from western Arctic Ocean - ArcticOcean_MG_CB2_152 | ecosystem: Environmental > Aquatic > Marine > Oceanic | place: Arctic Ocean: Canada Basin | collected... | reverse complement strand
TAGTGTGTTTTGCGCCGCTCGCCAGAACGCTGTTCTTCGCCGCTCGCCTCTTCGCCACACCTAAAAACGTTTCTCTCGGCCCCAGCGTTCCGATGAGCACTTTTTCAAAACCACCCGAGCCCACGTTGCCGCGAAACTGCCGCCGACACTACCATTCAAGGTCGTCGTCTTCCCCCGGTTTCCCCCATCCTCCCTACAAGCCCCGGGGGTCGTAAGCACAAGGCTTTCCAAGTTGTTCGACGGGATGGGCTTCAGTGTTTCAAATACCCTTCTAAGGACGCTTGAGTGACCGCGGATACGCGCAAGAAACCCGCACACAAAACCCGCACTATACAAAACGCACGCGCGTATGCGATGCATGCAGGAGGCAAGCTGTTTTTTCAGCGTAAATATCTCATTTTTCGACTGCCGTAACTCGTCTCTTTCATCATTCATTGCGTGTAGTACCCTTTTGCAACCATAGAGCAGCAAGTCTAGTCTACTGTCACTCTTGTTTGTACCTCCACTGAGCGGCGATGGACACGAGTTTCAGAAACGTTGCGGCGCTCCCAGTCGTCGGCGGCGCCGCAGCGCTGCTCGTTTTCAAACTCGTCGCGGCGCGACGCGACAGCAATGACGCCACGCGCAGTCCACCGCCATCGTGGCTCGACGAACTCGAAGACGACGAGAGCTACGAGCGGGTACGCCTGCCCGAGTGGGACAACGGAGCGAGCTGGCGGCAAAGAAACGGCTTCAAGGGCTCCGACTTTGTGCACGGCGCCCTGGCGGCGGTGCACGTCCCGCGCTACTACTTGCGAGGCGTCGCGGGAGGCGTCGGATCGAAACTCGTCGGCGCGTCCCACTTCGGGCCCGGCGCCGAGAGCCACCGGGGGCTGTGCCACGGCGGGACTATGTGTTCCCTTATGGACGACGTCGTCGGCTGGACCGGGTTTTGCGCGTCCGGTCAATGCCTACCCTGGAGCGGGTTTACGGTGCAGATCAACACGTCGCTTAAAAGGCCGGTCGGGGTTGGTGCGTGGCTACGGCTCGAGGGCGAGATTGTGCGAATCGAGGGACAGAAGGTCTCGGTCCGGGCGCGGCTCCTCGGAGCGGAGGGCGCCGTCCATTGCGAGGCGGAGGGCCTCGTCGTTTTAAAGAAGTTATATGTATAAGTCAAATTCGGAAATTCGAATTCGGTTTTCGGTCGACCGGTGCGACCGGTGCCTAAAACATAAGAAAACGGGTTTTCTTGACCTAGCTCATTAATACGCTGAGACAGCCCATGCGTGGCATCGAGGCTGCCCGGATGGCGTACTGAAGCTTGGACGCCAGCTGCGCATCCCTTGCACCGCCACGCCATCGATGCGATGAAAACGATGCTGAGGCAGCTCCTTCTCATGGCTGGGACGCGCGCGCAGATCACGCACCGCCTCTTCGACAGTCCGCAGCGGCTACTGCTCCCCGCCCTGCCACTCGTCTTTGACGACGGCGCCACGCAGCAGCTGCGCCTGCGCGAGGGCGATGATATCGAGGACGCCCTCGCGGCCGCCGGCCCGCGCACGGGCCCGGCCTACGTCGAGCGCGTGGTGCGCGCCGCGCACGCGCGGGCGCACGCGGCGGGGAAGACGCTGAGAAGGCGCGTTGCGATCATCGTCGCGTCGCCGGCTTCACGAATCACGAGGCACGCCGCCGCCCGGGCGCTGTGGCACTCGGCGCTGGCCGCGTGCGCCCACGGCGCGTCCGTCGTGGTGGTCGCGGACGGCTTCTCCATCTCGCCGGAGGATCGCGCAACGCTAGCCACAACGTTGCGCACCGCGGGCTGCGTTGGGGCGTCGATCGTCGTCTTAGACGAGTGGGCGGGGCCCGCGGCCGCGTACGTCGCCGGCGCCGGCGCTGTACGGGACGAGCGAGCCATCCTCGTGTTCGTGCCCTGGGGGGCGTCCTTACCGGCCAACGTGTTCGTGGCCTACGAGACGTTGGTGCGAGGCTACGGGGGCATCGTCGCGTACGCCCCGCTCCCGGGGCACGTGCTCGTGGCCGTCGATCTGGACCTGTGGCGTAGGCTCCCCAAGCCGGACGGGGGCTACGCGCTCGCGGGCGGCCTCGCGGCGTGGCTCGCGGCGCGGGAGGACCGCGGCGACGCGATCGAAGTGGGCTGGGCCGTGGAGACGATGCCGGCAGATGCTAGTGGTCCCTTATTACTCGAGCGGGACTGGGCGAGTTTAGTCCAACGGGACGCGGACCACTTCCACTTGTCGCGGCGCGAAATAGGCGCGCCTCCCCTGCCAGAGAGGATGGCGTGGGTCCCGCCGGCGTCGCACCTCTCCCTCGCGCGGCACGCGCGCGAGACGCGGGGCGAGGGCACCATCGCGGCGTCCCTCTGCCTCTATGATGACGACCGCTTCCTCGAGAGTCTGCTAGAGGACCTGCTGCCGCGCCTGCGCCACCTCATCATCTCGCACGCCACACAACCATGGCGCGGTGCAAGTAGACCCGCGGGCTTCCTGCGGGCTGCAGAAACTATAGACCGCATCAGACGGGCCTCGCCGATGAAAGTGAGTGTTGTCACGGGCGCGTGGCCCTCGGAGGAAGCTCAAAGAAATGCTGCTTTGAAGATTGCAGCGTCCTTGGTCCCGAAGCCGACCCACGTCCTCGTCGTGGACGGCGACGAGTTCTGGCACCCCGTGGAGTTAGACCGGGCGCTAGCTCTGGTGCACCAGGCGTCTCTCACAAAGCGGATCTCCTGGGTGCGTGCCACGATGGCCACCTACTTCAAAACGATACGGCACGTCGTGGACCCGCCCGAGCCCTTGCGGATCCTGTGGCTCGTCGAGGTCCCTCCAGAAAATGCGGTGACCTGCGGCTTCTCGGAAGCGCGCAACTGGGCGTGCTCTTCCACTGATTCACGTATCGACCTCGCTTCGGAGATCGACGCACTGGGCACCTTCGTGGACGTTCAGACGGCCCGGTGCCACCACCTGTCCTACGTGCGTACGACGCGGGAGCTGGCGAACAAACTGCAGAGTTTCGCGCACGCCGACGACGTGCAAAGCCAGTGGGTAGACAAGGTCTGGCTGGCGTGGGACTCTAATACGAGCCTGGAGGACCTGCACCCGACGCACCCTGCCGCGTTTAAAAGGACAGTTCGCCAGGCGCTATACGAGCTGCCGCCCGCGTTAAGAAGGCTGGCTCTCGCGGACGCGACGCCGAGCGAACCGTTTCTTCTAGCTCTAGGGCCGCCGCCGCCCGTCGTCGTACCAACGTCCCACGAACTCCCTCCTCAAACGGAGGAGCCCACGGACTTGCAATGGACGACGCTGGCACCGGGGCACTTCGAGAGCGTCCTGTCCGCGGCCGACTTGAAGACCAGGCCCAAACTTAATATAGACGCCGCGCCATCATTGAAACGCTGCGATAGCGACGGCGCGCCGCGCTTCGTGGTCCTCGTGCTCGGCGAGGGCGAGCTCGACGACTCCACGCGAGGGGTCTTCGCGGACGCGGCGCAGAGCGTCTCGGATGCATTAATTGAGCTCGGGGCGTCTTCGGCGCCCGTCGTGTACTGCGCGGATGCGAGACTCTGCACGGCACCCCATGAAGCGCCGTTCTTCACCGTTGTGTTGGGCGCGCACCATTTAGCGCGGTACCACGTCGACGACCGCGGCACGAATCGCATGCTCTGGGAGGTGCAGGGCTGGCCCGCGCCCGAGACCTCGGCGCTCTACAACTTTGAGCGCGTCCACGACGAGCAATTACTAGAGGCCATCTTCCCGCGCTGGGGCCTTAGGGGGCACCTCTGGGACTACTCGGCGGCCTCTGTACTGAAGCTGGCACAGTTGAGCATCAAGGCGCGGCACGTGCCCCTGGGGAGCACGGCCTCGCTCTTTGCGAAGTATGCAGGAAATGTTGAGCTGGACCTGGATATCGTGTTCGTGGGTCGGCTGAACGAGCGGCGGTCGCGTATGTTACAAGCGTTACGAAAAAAGGGCGTGCCGGTCTTCCACGCCAACCGGGACGCGCTCCTTTTTGGGAATGACTTGCGGGAGACGCTGCGCCGCGCGAAAGTCGTTTTATCCCTGAATTACTTCGGCGACGCGGACGAGTGGAAGGCGACGCGCTACTTGCCAGCGATCGCCGCGGGCGCCGTGGTCGTGGCCGAGGCCGGCGGCGCGGTGGTGGAGCGTGAGGCCTGGCGCGAGGCCGTCGCCTTCGTCGACGACGTCGAGGCCCTGGCGGCCACGCTGCAGTACTACGCGCGGAACGCGACGGCGCGGGTCGAGCGAGCCCGGCGCGCGTTGGAGGTGCTACGGGAGCGGCGCTTCGCCGCGGCGCTGCGGGGGCCCGTGGAGGACCTCGTGCTGGGCTCGTGCCGCTTCTGGCGCGCCGAGGACGTCGGCGACGCGGGCGCGTGGCGGTGGAGCGTGGGTTCATCGGCGTCTGCCGGGGCTGGGGAGCTTTAACGTTGACATTCCAGAACGACAGAATGTTCCAGGCGATCTCGTTCGGAACGCCGACGAGGAAATGCAGGGCGGGGTAGGTCGTCGTCGCGCGGTCCTTGAGCGCGAGCGCGCGGATGACCAGAACTTCCTTGCGCGCGAGATTTTCATACTTCGCGTAGGATCCGGCTGCGCTTACGCCGCCGACGAGGGACTTTAATGCGATGAAGCTGGGGTCTCGCGCAAGTTTGGGTACGCGGCCAAACGCCCGGAGCATTTCTGTTGGATCTCCAGGAAAACTTCCATCTCTAGGATAATCGTACACCGCTCATGCGGGCCGCCGACCGAGCGCGACTCTCTAGACTCAGAGGAGTCGTCCCCCATGTTCCCGAGCGTCTTGCCATGATGAAGCTCCTCCTTTCGCGCGGCTTAAATATCGAAGCCTGCGACATATACGGCCACAAGGCCTCGCTGATCGCCGGACATGGAACGCGCGCCCAGGCCCTTCTCGCCGACGTCCGCTCCGCGGGCGGGTGGCGGGCCTACGCTCGGCGGTGCAACCACAGCAACCGTCTTCGAATGCTCAATCTGCGCGTTCTCTGCGAACGAGGGCGAGCAAAGACGGAGGATGCGCTCCTCTCCCGCCTCTTTCCGTCCGTCGAAACCGCGGAAGCGAGCGACGACGAAGTGGCTGCGGACGCCCCTGCTCGCCTGGACGCGGTAGACCGGGACGCGTTTCGCCACGTCTTCTCGTTCTGGCCGCCGCCTTCTCGCGTGCTCGGGCCCCCCACGGAAGAGCACCCCATCTGCACACTCCACGTCGCCGCCGGAATGAATTTGGCTAGCCAATTATAATTCAACTATATTACCATCCTGAAAAGTCCCCGTACGGCCTCGCCCGCTTCGGCTTCGCGCGCTCCGTCGCGACAGGCAGGCGGCCGTCGTCCACGGGCGCGGGGCGCTTCTTCGCCGGCGCCGCCGGCAGCGCCCGCAGGCCCGGCGATATGTTATCCGCGCGCGCCGCGATTTTGGCAAGCAACAATTTCTCGAATTTGACATCCGCGTCCACGGTCGGATCGACGAACACGTCCGTCCCCAGGATCTTCACGCCGTCCTTCAACGGTCGATGGTCGTCCGCGGCATCCACGTCACACCGCTCCATTCTATCTAACACGTCGTGCCCGCCCACGACGCGCCCGAACACCGTATGCTTGTTGTCCAAATGACCGCAGGACTTGAAGGTGATGTAGAATTGCTGCCTATTTCGGTCTTTCCCGTCGTTCGCGTAGGCCAGGACTCCCCTCTCGGAGTGGGTCAACCGACTGTCGAACTCGTCGGAGAAGGGCGCGGCCCACAAACTCGAACCGCCTCTGCCGGTCACCGTCGGGTCTCCTCCTTGCGCAACGAAGTGCCGCACGACCCGATGGAACAGGGTGTCGTCGTACTTGCCGTCCCTACATAATCCCAGAAAGTTCTCGGCCGCCCGCGGGACCATGTCCGCGTGCACCTCCACATTCAGGTCCCCTAGTGAAGTGCGCAGGCGCACATAGCCCTTCTGCCCGAGGTTCCGCAGGCACTTCCACCTTGCTGTTTGGAGTTCCCCTTCGGACGCCGCCCGCAACGCCGCGGTGGTAGACACGTCCACGGCGCTCGAGGTGAAGGAGCCCGACGTGGCGCCCGACGTTAGCTTGGAGCCGCCTGTCACTTCGTCCGTAGTCGCGCCCAGCATGCGTACACGTAAGTACGCTTCCGTTAAGCCCTTGTTGGCCGGGTGGTCCGGCGCGTTCAATATTGCTAAACGTTCTTGTTCTTTGGCAGAGCGCTCGTCCTCCCGTTCCTTCACGTTGGCCTTGGCCTCGGCCAGGACGCGCTTTTGCCCGTCTGTTTGTGAAAAACTCCCTTTGCTCCCCAACTCTTGATCTCGTCTTTTTCTCTCTTGATCCAAATGCCAAAAGTTCGCCAGGTCCCGCCGCTTCACCAGGTCCGCGTCGTCCGGGTCGTGCAAGCTAATCACGTCCTCCATCTGAAAGGGCGTGGCGTCCAACAGATCCTCCAGGCAATTCCGCTTGAAGCAGAGCTCCTTCACCGCGTCTTTCGAGAACACGTTACCGGTCGTGGCGATCGCGACAACTTTGGAGTGGTTCGTGAACACCTTGCACGTGACGGGGCAGTGCCACTGGTTGTCCTGGTTCTTTGCCATCTTGAGGCGGAGGACGTCCCTGGCCGCGAGTTTTTTACCCGTGGCCGGCGAGACGCCCTTCTCCTGCGCGTACGGCAGGAGTTGTAACGCGTCGAAGAGGATGCCGTCTCTGGCGCAGACCGGCGCATCGAACGGTAGCAAGCTTAGAGCGCAGCAGTCGAAGGGGAGCGCGCCGGCGAGGCCGACCGTCTTCTTCTTCTTGTAGCCCCCGTAGAGGCCGGCGTGCTCCGTGGTCGTGATGAACATGCGGTCCTTCGAGTGCTGGTTCTTGCCCATGGTGGCGGCGGGCCGCGGCTATCGCGTGCGGAGGGCTGTTTTGCGGCTTTGGCTTATGAGAGCTCTGAGCGCACAGGGCAGGCCTCGCGCGAGCCAAGGTTGCACGCTGGGAGTGATGCGGTCTGCACAGGTGCTGTACAGTAAAGAGGGCTGTATAAAAACTCTGAAATCACGATGGCGAAACCCGCACTCTAGCGGGTTTTGCCGGCGCAATATTGCCTCCGCACGGCTGTCTGACTGCTGCAAGCTGAAGAGGCTCAGGACGGCGCACAGGACTACTACGCTCGAGACGCGCCGCAAACGGCAACGCCTGCGACAGCCCAATAACGCGCAGCGAGGGCGAACGTGTGCGACGCGCTAACGCGCAGCGAGGCGAACGCGTGCGACGCGCAAATAGCTAAACAATAAAAGGCGACGCGCAAATAACTGGACAATAAAAGCGTTCCATCATGGACGCCGACGCCGCCTCCACCGTGACGGCCTCGACGAAGCGCGGCGCGAGCGAGGAGCCCGAGGCGGCCGCGAAGCGGTTGAGAGCCGAGCAAGACGATGAGCGCATGGACGAGGCCGCGGCCCTCACGCGCGCGGAGATGACGCCCGCCGAGCGGGAGGACGCAGAAAGGTTGCACCAGACGGCTGTTAGAGCCGAAGCGCTGGCGGCGGCCCAGAGCGCCGCCAAGGAGCGCGGCGTCGCGTTGACGGCGACCGAGGTCGCCGCCTTAAAAAAAGAGCAGAGCACCAAACCCCGGTTCATCGGTAAGGCGGAGCGGGAGAAATTGGCCTTACAACGCCTGGAAACGAAACGCAAAGAGCGCGCGGCCAAGCTCCACGCGAGCTCCGCCAAGTTCTCCGCGCCTCTACCTCGGAAGGAACCCAACCTCAAAAAGGCCATCGACGACTACGCCAAAGTACGCGACGCGCCGAAGAAAACCAATGACACCGCCAAGGACAAGGAACTGGCCCAGATCCGGGAGAACTACCTGGGCAAGAAGGGCAAAAAAAAGCAGTCGAAGCCCAGCGAAAAGTTCGCGCGCGTCTTCCAGTTCGACTGGGACGCGAACGACGACACGTCCACGGACTTGAATCCCTTGTACGCGCGGCGGCATGCCATCCAGCCCATGCTCGGACGAGGCTACGTCGCTGGCTTGGACATGCGGGAGCAGCGTAGAGCGCACACCTTTAGCCAATCCTTATCTGATAAAAGAGCATCGGAAGCGCGAGCCCAAGAGGAGCACGACGGTTTGGCACGGGCCGAGCGGAAGAAGCGCGAGGCCCTGCGGAAGAAGGAGAGAGAAGCGCTGACCCAAGCTTTAGCCGCGGAAGAAAAGAAAATAGAAGCCACGGCCCTAGGCAAAAAATTACTGCATTGGACGGAAAAACCCTTGGCCGAGATGAACGCGCGGGACTGGCGCATCATGAAGGAAGATTTTGATATTCGCATCCGGGGCGGCAAGGCGCCGCCGCCTCTTAGATATTGGAATGAAATGACTGTGCCGAAAGGTCTACATAAAGCCATTGCGGACGCCAAGTACAAGGACCCTTCACCAATTCAGCGGCAGGCCATCCCCGTCGGGCTGGAGCTTCGGGATTTGATCGGCGTGGCGGAGACGGGCTCCGGCAAGACGGCGGCCTTCGCCGTGCCGTTGTTGAGTTATGTGGCCCAGTTACCCGCGGCGCGCATCGCTTCCTTGGCCGAAGATGGACCTCTGGCCATGGTCCTGGCGCCGACGCGGGAACTCGCGCAACAGATCTGCGACGAGATCACCAAGCTCTCGGCGCATTTGTCCTGCAAATGTACGACCATCGTGGGCGGTCGTTCAATAGAGGACCAGGGCTTTTTATTGCGAGAAGGCATGGAGATCATCGTGGGAACGCCCGGGCGCATCAACGACTGCCTCGAGTCCCAGTACCTCGTGCTGAACCAGGCGAATTATGTTGTACTAGATGAAGCTGATAGGATGATCGACATGGGCTTCGAGCCCCAGGTGCACACTATTTTGGAGGCCATGGGCGGGCTCTTGATGTCGGAGGACGAAGTTTTGCTCGAGCAGCAGCGCCTGGCGTTGTCCAGGGGCGAAGCGTGCTACCGGATCACGGCCATGTTCTCGGCGACCATGCCGCCCGGCGTGGAGAAATTAGCGAGGAAGTTCCTGAGGCACCCGGCGATCGTGTGCATCGGCGACGAGGATTCCGGGAAAAATAAGAGGATCCGGCAGCACGTTTTGTTCATACCGGAGGCTTCTAAAAAGCAAGCTCTCATTGATTTACTACGAAGAAAACAGCCCAACGAGAAGTATCTGGTGTTCTGCAACGAGAAGCGGGGCTGCGACGCGTTGTCCAAGGTCGTGCAGAACGCCCAATTGCGGTGCGGTGTGTTACACGGCGGCAAGACCCAGGACAAACGAGAGGAGGCCCTCAACAACTACAAGAACGGCGTGTTCCGGATTCTTATTGCGACCGACGTCGCCGGGCGCGGCCTGGACATCCCGGACGTGGCCCACGTCATCAACTTCGACATGCCCCTCAAGATCGAGAACTACAGTCATCGCATCGGCCGCACGGGCCGCGCGGGCAAGGACGGTGTCGCGTCCACTTTATTGACGGACTCGGACGAGCCCATGTTCTACGAGCTGCGCGAGTATTTAGAGCAGACGGATGCTGATATTCCTGTGAAATTGGACAAGCACCCGGCAAGCCACGCCAAGCCCGGCGAGCGGAATGATAGAGGGGAGTTGCTCAGTGCGCGGGCGGGCATGCGGGGCGTGCAGTTCCTTGACGCACGCAAGTTCGAGCAGGGGTAAATTCAAGTGTCTTTAGTCTAAGCGCGCGAGGTGCTGCCGCATGATCCCCAAGTTACGTCCGGTTCGTTGCGTAGTCGGGTGCGAAGATCCAAGAACCTGTTGGGTGCGTTTCACAAGCTCTTCTAGCAGTGAAATGCTCTCGAGCAGATCCCCACGAGGCGCAGTACCATTTTGACTAATTGCGGACGCAAGACATTGGATCATCATAAACGTGAGCTCGTTGTCACTTCCCAGCACGCGCCGTGCTACTGGGAGATATAAGTGCATCAAAGGCTGCGTTTCGGTATAAAAGTGCAAACGATTGAGTGTTATTCCCAAATCGGCGACGATGTGCAGAACCATGGGATCATCTAGTTTACATGATTTGCGCCTTCTCGACAACATCTCACGACGCACACGAAGAGAGTCGGATAGTCGTCCAAGCTGTTCGTAGCAGTTGGCAATATTGCCTTGGATGCCCAGCAACTTGTCTGGACACGGCCTTTCACGTCGGCTTTCAGTGGCCCAACACGACTCATGGATACTAAGTTCCTCTTCGTTACGACCCACTGCACCCAGCGCTGTCCCAGCAACGACATCGCGCTGAGCCGAAGCCTGCTCCTCTCTGGCCGACCCACGTACGTCTTCCAGCACGTCCATCCGACCGCACACTCCACGACGCCGTGATAATCTTGCTTGCATAGACTGCACGTGTGCCAGCGCTGCCACGTCTCGTCGAATTTGTCGTGCAAATTGTTCTCCTCGACCTCCGCGAACAAAATCTTCGCCTGCTCCGCCAGGCACGAAACGTGCGCGAAGCCCGACGTTCCCCGGCACGCACAGCCACGCACGAGACCCTCCTTTGTTTTCCAATGGAGGGCCTCCGTGCAGATGTAGCACGTCTGACCATTTGTGTCGTCCGCGCACGCCTCGACCGCGACCGCGACGGCCTCCTTGTATTTGTTGTCGGCGTAGTACTATTCCGAGTTGGCCGCCGCGGTGTATCTTCTTACAGATCTGCTTGTGCCCGCGGCGCCAGTGGTCGTGTTGGCAGGTGGCGTTGCAGTATCTGGTTTTGCACCTCACACACCGCGGGGCCTCGTGGGCCAGTGGCGCGGCGCAGGCGGCGCAGTTTGTAATGCTCATAATGAGTCGATAAGGCTTATGGGAGTGTCGCGGCGCGTAGCTCGATGCGATGTGCGCAAAAAGGTTAAAAACGGGTTTTCGCTAAACCTAAGACTATCCATTAGGCCGACCGATGGCCCCCCTACGCGCGTTCAGCCCCCCCCCGGGTGAGTATGTCCCCCCGGAGCGACGCGCGTCGACGCCATCGGGCAGCAACACCCACCCGCGACCTTCAAAAACTAGATATATTGAATCAATAAGGCAGCGCGGACCCCCCGTCGTCCGTCGGGTCCTGCACCGGCGCCGAGCCGTCGCGCATGGAGCACGTACCCTGGAGGAGGTCCTCGAGCACGCCGTCGAACATGAAGCTCGTCTCGAAGATGTCGCCGTAGCACTGGCGCCACCGGCCCGACGCGACGGCCAGCGACTGGTCGATGCCTCCGGGTTCCTCCTCGAGCCAGTCCCACAATCCGTAGAAGAGCAGGAAATACAATTTGCCGTCCTTGATGTACCACGAGTTCGGGTCCGCCGGCGGCAGCACTAAAACACCGTCCCCGACGCAGCCCCACCACGTCTCGTAGGCGATGCCCCAGGTGCAGAAGCCGCCGAAGGCCGGGACGTACGCGTTCGGACTTTCCAGGAACTTCTGCTTGTTTTCTTCGTTGGCAAAGAACCAGACGTGGCCGCCGTGGTTCACGGCGAAGTCCGGCGAGCCGGCCACGGCCGGCGTGGGCATGGGCGTCGTGCCGTCGGGCATCTTGCCGTTCGAGGCCGGCAGGGACCAGTAGGCCACTGTGTCGTAGCCGCCGATGGCGACATAAGAGCCTCTTTCAATCGCCGCGTCGTACGTGCAGGCCTTGTGGTCGCCCGAGACCGGGGCGCTGACGCGCTCCTGTTCCGTCGTGGTCCGGGCGTCGGTCTTCGTCGAAATGTCCGGGGCGCGCCGCGTGATGGCCGTGCGCGGGTCCTGTTTCGTGATCGGCGCTGTGTCGATTTTCGCCTTTTTGGCCCTGGCGTTGTTTCGTGACGTGGCGAGCTCGCCGTTTTTCGCGTGCCGCTGCGGCAGGGTCATCTTCGTCTTCGCCGCTATCGAAGTCTTGGAGACGCCCGTCACACTCGTCGGCGAGCCGCTCTCAGGGTAGGCGCCTTTGTATAGAGCGGCGCCCGCCGGCACGTCATATTTATTCGATGGGTCGTACGTGCCTTGCTTGATGGCGGTCTGCACGTCCGCGGCGCACCAGTAACTCAGCTCCGTGCCCACAAAAAAGGCCTCGGCCGTGCCCACATTTGTAGCACTTCGTAATAAGTCAGGGTGCGCCTGGAGGAAGGCGTTGCAGTACTTATTATCGGCGCCGCACGCCGAGCAGAAGGCGTTCGCCTGGCACAGCGTGCACTCGTCCGACGCTACCGTTTGGTCCGTGAGCTTCGTGCAGGCGTCGGCGTCGTCCGGCTTGATCGGCCGGAGGGACACGCCCGGTAGTAAGGACGGGGCGCTCGGCGCAAAGCCGCCCGCGCAGAAGGTGTCCATGGTTGATACGGCTTGCCACTCGCAGGGCCGCAGCCAGTTGAACGAGTTGGGCTTGCCGCTGCTCTCGGCGGTAGCACAGGTCTCGAGCTGTGTGGTCAAACCTTCGTCCGCGAACGCCTTTTCCTCGACCTCGAGCAGGGACCCGCCCTTGGCGCTCGTCTCGAAGGCGTCGCAGCCCGTCCAGTCGACGAGGGGGCTCGCCGACATGGCGCACATGGCGCCCAAGATGTCGGCCTGGGCGAAGTTGCTCCAGAAGTCGTCGTCGTCATCCGTCGAGTCGTCCTCGTCGTCGTCGCCGTCGTCGGACTCGTCGTCCCCGTCGTCCGTGGAATCGTCGGTAGAATCGTCTGTCTCATCGTCGCCGTCGTCGGTAGAATCGTCGGTCTCGTCGTCGTCCGCGTCGTCGGTAGAATCGTCCCCGTCGTCGGTGGAATCGTCGCCGTCGTCGGTGGAATCGT
>Ga0114994_10002791_pt1 | contig 12782 bp, 8 predicted proteins | sample ArcticOcean_MG_C_9_FD_87043 | JGI IMG/M metagenome (GOLD analysis project Ga0114994, IMG submission 87043) | Marine microbial communities from western Arctic Ocean - ArcticOcean_MG_CB2_152 | ecosystem: Environmental > Aquatic > Marine > Oceanic | place: Arctic Ocean: Canada Basin | collected... | reverse complement strand
GGCCGCAGGCGGCGGCGCGGCCGCAGCGGCGGGCGCCACAAAATCGCTGAAAGCTCCGGCGTCGGCCGTGTCTTCGACCACGACCATGATCGGCGCGCCCACCGCCACCTCCGCGCCGGCCGGCTGGAGGTACTTGGCGACGACGCCGTCGTCCTGCGCCTCAAAGTCGACCGTCGCCTTGTCGGTCTCGATCTCGCAGATGACGTCGCCGGCGGCGAAGGCGGCGCCCTCCTCGACACTCCACTTCGCGATCGTGCCCTGCTCCATGGTCGGCGAGAGCGCCGGAAGGCCTACTACTTCGTTCGACGGGAGGCTGAACCAGCGCGGCGCAGCCATGCGGCGCGCGGCATGGCGAAGCACGCGGGTGGCGAGCATCGTTCTATTCGAGTGGTTCGCACACAGATAGCTTTATTAGAGCTTTATATAGCGAACCGCACGCGCTGTTGATACAGACGGAGGCGACAGGTTGTGGGTTCGGGCCTTTGAGGTTCCTTGAGCTCGAAAGCATAACAGGAAATAAACCCGTCCCCTCAAACCCCCAAACTTTGCCCGGGGGAGGGAAACCCGTCAGGTCAGGTTTGCCCAAATCAGGCGCCGCGCGGCTCAGTCTCGCGGCGTAGACACGTTCATCCTAGGTGGTTCGCAAGGTTCACCTAGCACGCGCCCGACCGGAAGGGCACGCCGAACGGTGAGACCTACACCAGTCCCAAAAGAAGGGTGCTAGCACACGCGTAAAAGTATGCGCACCTACCTCCTCCTCGCGGCCGCAGCAGCGGCCGCGGCGGAGGAAGCGCTCGCCGGCCCCTGCCGCGACGCGCGCCTGGTCGGCCCCGGCGAGCGGGGCGGCCGGGCCATCAACGCGCGCGAGCAGTGCTCGATCGCGAAGAGCGACGAATGCGGCAACCACTACGCCCGGACCTACTTCTGCGCCACCTCGTCCTTCTCGCGCTTCTGCTTCGCCGCGCTCTGCGTCGCCTGGCTGGGCATGCTCTTCGTGCTGCTCGGAAGCACGGCGGACGACTACTTCAGCCCGGCCCTGGAGCAGCTGAGCGAGGACGCGGGCCTACCGCCGCGCTTCGCCGGCGTCACCCTGTTGGCCTTGGGGAACGGCGCGCCCGACGTCAGCTCGAACGTGCACCTCGTCGCGAGCGACGCGCTCGGGGAGCGGGCGGGCCTGGACACCGCGTTGGGGGCCCTCACGGGCGCCGGCATGTTAGTCACGACGTGCGTCGCGGGCATGGTCATATTAATTGCCGGCGGGGCCAAGGCCCGGGGCGCCTTACTGCGCGACGTCGCGGCCTACGGCGTCGCCTGCGCGGTTGTCTGGGGTTTTCTGGCCCACGGCCGCGTCGACCGCACGGGCGCGGCTTTATTACTGGTGCTCTACGGCGTCTTCGTGGCGATCGTCCTGGCGGCGGACCTCTACCACCGCTGGCCGGGCGGGCCCTACGACCTGGCGCGGCGGAACGGCGCCGACGCGCCCGACGACGCCGTCGAGATGATGCTCACGCTCATTCACGACGTGCGGCAGCGGCGGCGGCGGCCCCAGGTCGGCTCCTCCGCCGACGAGGAGAAGGCGTCGACGCCGACGGCGCGCAACCCCTTCTGGGATGAAACTGAAGAGAGCACGCCCGCGCGCTCCGTCGTCATCGACGGCGACGACGTCGCGCCGCTGCGGTCGGCGCTGCTGGAGACGCCCCCTCCTCCAGTTTCGGAGGAAGTGCTGGAGGGCCTCTTCGCCCTCGATATCATAGCAAGGGCCCGGGCCAGCGTGTTAAGTGCCCTCGCGGACCCGCTCCCGCGGAAGGTGCTGACGGTGCTCGAGCTGCCCTTCAACGCCGCGCGGGCATGCACGGTGCCCCTGACAAGTAAAGACCGCTACGCGCGGGCGCCCTTCGCACTCTCTTTACTGGGTGCGCCCGTGTGGCTCTGCTGCTACGCGCACCTACGGGGCGCGTCGAACATCTTCGTGGGCGGCTTCATTCCCCTTTTTTACGTGGGCGCAGTCGTGGGCGCCGGGTGCGCGGCGGCGGCGTGGCACGGCACGCGCGAGATTCCCGAACTGCCCTTCTGGGCCGCCACGGCGTTCGCGCTCATGGGATTTTTGGTAGCGGCGACGTGGATCGACGTCTTCGCCGGCGAATTGGCCTCATCCCTGGAGTTCTTCGCGGCCCTGTCGGCGACCAAGCCCGAGATTTTGGGGTTGACTTTGTTAGCGTGGGGCAATAGTGTGGGCGATTACTTCACGAACGTGGCCATGGCGCGCAAGGGCCTGGCCAACATGGCCCTGACGGCTTGTTTTGCCGGTCCTGTTTTCAATTTATTGGTGACGCTGGGCATCGGGTTCCTCGTGCGGCTGAACACCTTCCAATCCAAAAGCGTGGCCGTGGCGTCGAACGACGGCATCAGCGTGGGCTTGGGGATGATCATCGCGAACTGCGCCTGCGTCGCGGGCGCGGGGTTGGTGCTGGGGGGGCGCCTGCCGAAGCAGTTCGGCTTCTTCGGCGTGGGCCTCTACGCGCTGTACCTCGTCGCCGCGCTCGCCCTCCTCTTCGCGGCCGCGCCCGAGGGGGACGACTAAGGAGCTTGTTTTGATATACTTTAGTCTGTACACACAACTTCTACACACCACGTCTCTAGACGCCCCGCTCCCACGCGTCCCTCAGCGCGCGCCACTTCTCCGGCGGCACGCGCAGGCCCAGCAGCCGCGCCGTCCGCGAGAACCACGCCAGGAGCGACGCGCCGTCGCCGGCGTCGCCGTCGAGGCAGCCGTGGACGAGGCAGAAGAGCTCGCCCGTCACCGGGTGCGGCTCCCACGACAGCACCGCGTCGCCCGCGAACGCGCGCCGGATCTCGGCCGGCGAGCGCGGCGCGCCGTCGTAGCGCGAGACGCGCAGCCGCAGCTCCGGAGTGCCGTAGGCCATGGACGGCAAGATGTGGTACTCCCACTCGTCGAGGCAGGCGTCGCTCGGCGCGCGCGCGGCGTCCTCCTCCGGTGCCTCCGAGGCGTCCTCTGCCAACGTCGTCGCCGCAAGCGTCGCAGCCATATCGTCTGGCGCGGCGCGGAAGTGGCGTTCCCACACAAGGTAGCCCTCGACGCACACGGATAGCGGGTGCGTCCGCGGCACGGGCTCGACGCGCCAGGCCCAATCGAACGGCGGTTTGGCGTCGGCGACCCATGCGTCTCGCAGCCCGACGAACGCTTGTGCTTCGCGTGACCAGTTTTGCAAGAGCGGGGTTGGCAGCATAGCTGGACTCCCTGGTGTCAGCGCATGAATGCTCCCGGGCGAAGGGATCGCCTTAAGATTGCTCTGCAGCAATCATGATTGGCAGCTCCTTATCCCAAGGGAAATGATCTATGCAGCTGGCACCCGTGTCCAGTGCACCAGTGCACAGTGAAAAAGGAAAAAGCCGTGTGTGCACGGGTATTTGTACGGGTTTATCCGCGATTTCCTTTTAAGGCCGCGTGTCGCCGTGCGACCGTACGCTCGGCAGCAGATCTGCTGCAGCAGCGCTTGCAGAGGTCACAAAAATACTGGAGAGCCGATAGACCGCCGCCGGTTGCATCAGCCGCGTCGGTTCACAGCACATTAGAAGGAGGCGTACACCACAGCACAGCATTGGGGACCACGCAACACACTTGAGTAGCCATGCATCTCCAGCACCCCAAGTCCATCGACTCCGTGCGCATCTACGCGCCGAGCCCGGCCAAGCGTTATGGTCTTATGACCTTGGCCTTTGTAGCCTACGCCGCGTCGCTGACGGCGTGCTACCGCACGGCCGGCGTGCCGTACGCCAAAGCTTTAGAAGAAGGAAAAGCATTAGACGACAATGACCACGCACGGTTAGCACAAAAAGCCGCCCAGCACTCGGCCAAGCTCCAGCGGCAGAAGGCGCAAAAACTGGTCGAACAAATTGCGGACCGGCAGATTGACGATGCGGATAATAAAACAAAGGCCAATTCCGAGCGTAAAAAGGCCGAAAAAGCTCTCAAGGACGCGGCTTTACTCGCGGAGCACACGATGGCTTCGATCAAGAGAGGCGAGAACAAGACGGACCTGGAGCTGGCCATTGAGATTTTCGGCGAGGATTACGTGCCCGAGCCGGAGAAGGAGGACGATCGAAGCTTACCGTCGAAGCGCCTCCCGTCGGCGGCCGCGTGCTTATTCTTGTTCCTGGTGTTCACGTTCCACGCTCTCTATCACCTCATGTGCCGCTGGGTCGTGCCGTTCAAAGCCTGGACCTTGTTCACGGCGTCGACGCAAATGAACAACCGGGCCTACGCCTTGATTCTTCCCAAGAAGCACAAGGGCCGGCCGTCCCTGTGCCCCGTGCGGAGCGCGCGCGTGGGCGCGGGGCTCGTCATCGACTACCAGCGCCAGCTCTATGAGTACTGGGGCCCCGAGGAGGACCCGTACGAGACGGATGACGAGTCCGTGGACGTCGTGGAGGAGGACGACGACGTTGTTGGTGAAGGGAAGGAGCACGGGAGTTTGCGGAAGGTGTCGCCGCCTTTAACGTTGGCCGTGGCGCACTACGCGACGGCTGAGGGCTTGGATGCGCGCGGTGCGGAAAGCGCGCGGGAGCGGTACGGCAAGAACGTCGTCGAAGTCCGGGTGCCCGGCTTCCTGGAACTCTATCGGGAGCAACTCCTCAGCCCCATCGCCATCTTCCAGGTCTTCACCTCGTTGCTCTGGTTATTGGACGCCTACTGGCAGTACGTCGGCTTTACATTATTTAGTATTGTTACGATGGAGGCAGGGACGGTCATGCAGCGGCGGAAGACGATGCAGTCCTTGGCCGGCATGTCCGCGGCGGCGGCGCCCGTGCTCTGTTTTCGGGGGGGGCGGTGGCAGGACGTGTCCAGCGACGAACTGCTCCCGGGCGACCTGATCTCGATCTGCCGGCGCAAGCCGCCGCCCCTGCCGGTGGAGTCGCCCGTGAGTGGCCTGAGTCCACAGGAGGCGACGAAGCGGGCGGACGCCAAGAAGGAGTTTGAGAAGAAGCGCAACGCCCACTTCCGGGCGCAACCGGCGGTCGTGCCGTGCGACTGCGTTTTGGTCCAGGGGAGCGCCGTGACGAACGAGGCCACGCTCACGGGCGAAAGTACGCCCCAGATGAAGGACGCGTTGGACGCGAGCGAGGACCGGGCCCTGAGCTTCGAGGGCGCGGACCGCATCTCCACGCTATTCAGCGGCACGGACCTGGTGAACGCGACGCCGGGGGGCGGGGTCCATAAACCGCCGGACCACAGCGCCGTCGCGTACGTCCTGCGGACGGGGTTCTCCTCGGCCCAGGGGGAGCTGATGCAGATGATCGAGTTCTCGCAGCAGGGCGTTTCTTCGGACACTTTTGAAACTTTACTCGCGTTGGGCATCTTATTACTCTTCGCGCTGGCGAGCGCGGCCTACGTCTTCCGGGAAGGGTTAAGGAAAGGAGATAGGACGACGCACGAGCTCCTCCTAAGATGCGTGATCATCGTGACGAGCGTCGTGCCGCGGCAGCTGCCCATGCAGATGGCCTTGGCGGTGAACACCGCGTTGATGGCCTTGATGAAGTGCGGCGTCATGGCCGTGGAACCGTATCGGGTCCCTTTTGCTGGGAGATTAGAACACTGTTTGTTCGATAAGACTGGAACTTTGACGACTGATAGATTAGTGCCGGCCGGTGTTGTGGGCAGCGAGGGCGGGCCGGTGCTGCCCTTCGCCGAGGCGCCTCTTAAAGCTTCTATTGTCATCGCGGCCTGCCACGCCCTGGTCGGGGCGGACGATGACGATACGCTAGTGGGCGACCCCATCGAATTGACGGCGGTCCGGGCGTTGGGCTGGACCTACGACCCCAAAAGTGCCATAGCCAAGGGCCCCCGGACCTGTGTAAAAATCAAGCGGCGCTTCCACTTCTCCTCGGCTTTGCAGCGCATGTCCGTCGTCGCGGAGGTCGACGGACAGACCATGGCTCTAGTGAAGGGCAGCCCCGAGGCTGTGGGGGCACTGCTCAAGGACGCGCCGGCCTGGTTCGAGCCGGCCTACGCGGCCTTGGCGGAGAAGGGGTTACGGGTGCTTGCTTTAGCGTCGAGAGTGTGCGAGGACGCGGAGACTCGTTCGGACGTGGAACGGGACCTGGAGCTCTGCGGGCTGGCGGCCTTCGAGTGCAAGACGCGCGCGGATTCTAAAGTTGTGGTGACGGCGCTGACGCAGTCCGCGCATCGGGTGGCCATGGTCACGGGCGACGCGCCGTTGACGGCCCTGCACGTGGCGCGCGAGTGCGCCATCGTAGATTCGAGGCCCGCGTGGGTGCTCGAGGCGTGTGTTGATGGTGCCCAATGGGTGAACAAAAGCACCACAGTCCCCTTCGCCGTAGAAGACGTCCCGGCGTTAGCTGCGCAGGGGCCCCTAGTCGTCACGGAAAAAGCGTTGAAGGCGGCCGCGTCGGCAGACGAGGAGGCCGTGTGGCGTTCTTTAGCGCAAAACGTGCACGTGTTCGCCCGCATGTCGCCCCAGGGCAAGGCGCGCTTGGTACACTCTTTGCAAGCTTTACACGACGCCCCGTCCGTGCTCATGTGCGGCGACGGCGGCAACGACGTGGGCGCTTTGAAGCAGGCCGACGTGGGCCTCGCGCTCTTAGCGGGCTACGGGGACGCGAACACCACAGGTAAAGGCGGGTACGCGGACGTGGCCGAAAAATTAGCGGCCGCCAAGGGCGACGTCTCCGCGGAAGGCGTGTTAAATGCCCAGAAAGAAGCGTTGGAAGACGCTCATAGGGACGCCGGGGCGCAGCGCAAGACGAAGATCGACGCCGCGCAAAAAGATGTAGCCACGAAACAGAAGGAGTGGCTCGAGGAGGAGATGGCCAAGCGCGAAGCCCGGGGCGAGACGGGGTTCTTGGCTTCGGCCGGTGCGGTCAAGGATGTGGCTCTACGGATGAAGCGGGAGATGGAGGCGGAGGTGCGCAAGATCGATAGTAAGATGGGCAACATCTACGACAAGAAGGACGAGGACCCGCTGGCGCAGGCCAAAAAAATGTTGGAAGGTTCTGAAACGGGTTTGCAGATGATCCGGCCGGGCGACGCGTCCGTGGCGGCGCCCTTCACGAGCCGGGCGCCGTCCATCCGGGCCGTCGTGGATCTCATCAGGCAGGGCCGGTGCACCCTTTTGTCGTCACTGCAGCAGCAGCAGATCATGGTGCTGGAGAGCGTCATCAGTGCGTATACCTTAGCTGCTTTGAGCTTAGAAGGCGCCCGCAGTAGCGAGCGCCAAATGATGGCGTCCGGTTGGCTGTTAGTCGTGGCGTCCCTCGCGTTCTCCTACGCGACGCCCATCGAGTCCATGCATCCGATACGACCACTGGGCTCCCTGTTCCACCCGTCCATTTGTGCGTCAGTAGCGGGGCAGGGCGCCATCCACGTCTTCTGCATGCGGCGGGCCGTGAAGATGGCAACCGCGCGCATGGGCGACTCGGCGCTGCGGGCGGTGGTCCGTTTTCAAAGGAAAGCTAGGGCCGGGGAACTGGTGGACGACCCGGGCGACGAGGACGACCCCTTTGCGTTTGTGACGAGCATGTGGGCGACACCTTTCTTACCTAATCTGTTAAACACCGCGGTCTTCCTCGTGGAGACGAGCCAGATGGTCGCTGTATTGTTCGTGAACTATAAGGGCCGGCCCTGGATGAAGGGGTTGACGGAGAACCACGCCTTATTTCTGTCCTTGTTCGCGTCGATAGGGGGCATTTGCCTGTGCGCTTGGAACTTGATCCCCGAGGTCAACAACGCTCTACATTTATCGCCGTTCCCGGACGACCAGTTCGCGTACGAGATCTTGTACTTGGTCTTAGCTTCGTTATTTGGCACGCTGCTCTGGGACCGGCTGTGCACGTTACTCTTCGCGCCGCGCATCTTCCGGGCGCAATTGGCGGAGTTCAAGAAGATCACGTTCGTGGACCTCCAGCCCATCCTCGTGACGCTGCTCAAGGTCGTGGGCGTCATGGTCGTGCTCAGCACGGGCAACATCCTCATGTACGGGGGCGCGTTCTGGGCTTATAGGCAGCACAAGAAGAAGGCGGCCGCGGACGACAAGCTGGCCAAGCAGAGGATCCTCCGGGGGGCGAAGGCCCTCTAGGCGGCGGACTAAGTTATTTCTATACCGCATGTGGGCTCGGCCTAGGATGCAATTTTAAAACGTGGACCCGGGCTTAGGCGTCTGTGTCATTGCACCATCGGGAATTGGGGCGCGCGGACTCACACCTACATCTGCGCCTCGCGCGCCGCGGCGCAGCCCTCCCGGAAGCCCCGGTCGAGGCCCATGGTCTCGCCCTGGAGGTCGACCAGGGCGGCCTTGAGCGCGTCGACGGGCGTCGCCGTCGGCCCCGTGGTCTGGATCTTGATCAGCATGCGGTGCTCTAGTGGATGGAGTAATTGATACCCGGCGTAGGCGACCGTGTGGTCCCGCAGGAAATGCATCCTTAACATCTCGTCAAGGACACGGTCGAGGCCTGCCGCGCGTCGGTCAAGGCCTGCGTCGAGCAGGGCGAACGGGATGATCGCCTCTGGACGTGGCTCGCGCAGATGCGGCGCACGCCGGCCAACGAGTGGAACCGCTTCTACGGCTCGTCGGCGGCGCTCCTGCTGCCGCGGGGCTTCCAGCCGTCGGCCCGAAAAATCAGCGACGCCGTGACGCGCGCCGTCGACCTCCTCTACGGCGAGGCCGCAACGGGCACGGCCGCGGACATGCTCGCGGACCGGGGTCTGCCCGCGGCGGCGCGCCGATATCCGCGAGCCTACCCGCTCGAGCCAGGGCGTGGCGAAACCTGCTGGACGACGACCGCGCGTTTTCGTGACGCTTCTTTCTTTAACTTAGTTTATGATGAATTCAGCGCGTCGACAACGCGACGCGGCCGGACGCCCTTTTCGTGTGTGGGGGGCAGCGGCACGCGCGTGACGCCGTCGTTGGGGCGGGGAAACTGCGACCACGCGCCCCTGAGGAACGGCGGGAGCGTCTCGGGCGGCGGCAGGCGGGCGTTGACCACGCCGCCCCCGCCCGATTTTTCGACGCGAACGTGCGCGCAGCCCCCCGGCTTGCACATGCTGTGGTTCCGTTCGTCGCTTACCATGTGCCCTCGCGCTTGGCAAATCGGCCCGCGGATGCGCTTGCGGGGCACCCCGCGCCGGTAGGGCGTCGGGTCGGGACAGACGAGGCCCACGCAGCCGTCGAGGACCGCACAGGCGCCGAGCGCGTCATTCGCGTGCATCGTGCATTGATCACCAAAGGGCGGCGGGTGGATGCAGAACCTCGGGTCGTGTCGGGGGCTGTTGCTCGACGAGATCGCGTCGGGCGACAGCGTGACGCGGACGTCGAGCACGCGCGGCGCCTCGTCCGCCGAGGCCGACTCGTCGCGCGCAGTGGCGGCCAGCAGGAGTGTGGTGCACCAGATGAAGCGCGACATACACTCCGAGGCTCGACTAAATGGCACCAAACGCTGCCCACCGAAGCAAGGGCGTCATCTCGATGTATTTATATAAGATAGACGGAAGCCTCGGTGAGAAAACCCGTAAAACCCGTGTAAAATCCAGAGGCTATAGTCAGGCTTTGTCCGTGCTCCAGCCTACGCGCCACACACGCCATCGACGTGCTGCAGTAGTGGAGAAGGAGCCAACAACAAAAAACCTAACGTGTGGCTGCGTCAACGCCCTCTCTGGCTGCGCTGCGCTTGACTCTTACCCTTACTGCATGGCTTCCGCTAATGAGTCCCTGGCACAAATCGATGCACGCATCGCGGAAGAGGAGAATTCAGTACGGCACCTCGCCCGAAGTAACGCGGAATTGCAGGCGCACCTAAAAGAGACGAACGATAAGGAACTGTTAGACGCCGTCGGTGAGAACATCGTGACTATCGCGCGGAAGCGAACTTTCCTTCAGCTGCTCTACGAGCAACGGCGTGATCTCGGCGGAGCCTCCGTGCCCGCTCCGCCTGCCGCCGCGCCGCCGCCCGCAACTGCACTGCTCTCTCACGCGGTGTCAGAGGCGAGGACGGGTTCCTCCGCGAAGGATGACGGGGGTGTATATCTGTGATTTGCTAAAGGAAATAGTCAGCTGCTCGGCGCGTCCTAAGCTCGATTTGCGCCCGGGTTTTTCTCACGGGTTTTGCCCTTCCACGGAGCTGGCCTACATTCACATTCGCCCTGAGCCTTTTGCTTGCCCACAGATCAAGACGCACTTTTAGACGTGTGGCAGCCACCTCGGCAACCACAATTGCGCGTAGCCACACACGCTAGGCTAGAGTCTACTGAGGCTGCTTTTGTCGCTGATTGCACCTAGTGAAGTAACGCACGACTGTGGTTAACACCTAGCATCGCCTCCGGCGAAGAAGTGTCTGCATCAAGCATGTACGCACCCGTCACTGCAGCCCTCATTACTCTCGCGGTCGCCCCGCGCGCCGCGGCCATGTCGCTCGCGCCGCCGCCGGCGTCCCGGGCCGCGAGCGCGGGTGATGACCCGCTGCGCGACGTCTCGTCGCTGCTCGCCGAGCGGCGGCGCGCGCGACGCAGCCGCCACGCGATCTTCGTCGACGACGCGGTAAATCCGCCCGACGCCGGGCACGTCGCGACGATCCAGGATTTACTCGTGGCGACATGGCACGGCGTGGACCACAAGGACCTGTTGGCCGAGAACTTCGTGTTCCATTCGCCAGTACGAATTAGGGGAAGCAAGACGCTGGACCGGGCGGCGTTCGCGGAGGCGCCGCTCGAGGTACGTGGCGCGCTCTGGCCGGACGGCACGCCGGCGTTCTACGGCTTCGCCACCGACCCCTTCGACGAGGGGCTCGTGTCCTTCGTCTGCCGGCCGAACGAGAAGTCTCGCTCCCTCTGCGCGACGGAATTCGACGCGGAGGGCCGCGTGTCGCTCCTGTCGATCGGCGCGCCGCTGCCCGTGCGCCGCGGCGTGGCGAGCACCGCGCCGCCTCCGCCGGCGCCAGAACCGCGGCGAGGGATCGTCGGAAAAGTGCGACGGGTATTGGGCGGGGCCGAGGCGCCGCGGGGAAATTAATTGGATAGTCTAGCTACTCCCTTGCCAACGCCTACTGCGCGCGGACGATCACCTCGGCCGCGGGCGCCGAGAGCTCGAGGACGGCGTCGGCGGCGGGCGGCGCGCCCTCACCTTCTTCCGGTTTCTTCGACAGGCAGTTGCACGAGCACGGGCAGATGCAACCGAGGCAATACATGTCGCAGCACTTGAACTTGCACACGCAGCGCCACGGTTGGAACTGGCACGCGCCCTCGTCCTCAAAAAACATGTAGTCCAAGAGTAAGAGGGCGCCGACCATGAGTGCCTTGTATTCCACGTTCAAAGCCTTGGGGAAGGATATCGCGTAGTTGTCCGCGTCCGTGGTGGCCTCCTGGACGGCGTTCGCGGCGCTTTGGATGCCCAGCTTCTGCACGTCTCCGACTGCTTTGCCGTCGGGGGTCAGGACCTCAAAATTCGACCCGCACATGTCGGAGATAAAGCAGCACGGACCTTTTACAATAGCCTTCGTTTCGCCACTTTTGTCCACGATATTCAAAGTAGGCTTGAATCCGCCGCCGCAGCACGGCATGCGGACCTCGCCGACCTTGTGCTCCTCGTCGACGTCGTGCTTGCCCCCCATGAACACCTCCATGTGGGCGCAGCCGAACATGTTGCCGAACTCGCAGCAGCAGCAGTTCCAGGTCCACGGGCGCTTTATCGTCATGACGCGTTCGCCGGTCATGTCCGTCACTTGGAGTGTCATCGAGTGGTTCGGGTTGCAGCACCTGCGGGCGAGCGTTACCGAAACGTCGCGTTGTTCACGAAGACGCGGCGCAGCGTACTGGCGCGAGCATCAGCCCGAGTCCTCGACGACAAAATAGATCGGGCGCCCGGCGGGGTCGCGGACCTTGTACTTGTTCGCGCCCTCATAGCCCGACGGAGGCCCCGTTGAGCGCCGCCTCGAGCATCTCCTTGGATTGATTGATTTGGAACGCCTGCGCGCGAGATCGTTGCGAAAATGAGCACTCTCACGGGGCCGCGGCGCGTCGACGCGCCCGCGGCGTAACGCTGGACCTGGATGACTCTGGGACCAACCGCAAGCTTCTTGAGCGGATCGAGGCCGTCAAGCGGTACCTCGACGAGCGTCGTCTCGTCATAATTAGGCGGATCGTCGGAGCCCATGGTCAAGACGCCTCAAAATCGAGGCCAGTCTGTTTTTCTCTGGCAAAACCCGCGATATGGACGGGTTTTTCCACCTCGCTGCTCATCGGAAACGCCCGCATTCGCGCATGAATGCACCAAGGCACGCTAGAACAGCAGCAATCGCATCAGTGTGCTGCATAGTTGGTGCTGCAGACCATCAGGATCAGCGGTAGCTGAGAGAGGCAGCGCTATGAATCAGCTCCACGAACTAGTGACAATCACCATCCGCGAACATCAGCGCAAAGTGCCAATTCGAGGCTACAATGCTTCACATCTCCTCACGATCGACCCGCCAGCATATAAAGGTCCGGACGGGGCGAGGGGCAAAATGCCGGACGCCGCGGCGCCGCTGGCCGACGGTGAGCGATGGGTCGACGACGGGTGGCGCGTATCGATCGGCGAGGCCACGGACGCGGACGGCTGGCGATATGCGAGGACCTTTGGTTCGACGGGTCACGCGAGGAAAGGCGTCACGGACGTGTGCCGGTGGAGGGAGTGGATGCGGGCGAAGAAGGCGCCGCTGGAGCTCGACACGGGCCTGCCGACCGCCGAGGCGCCGCCGCCGCCGCCGCCGTCACCGCT
>Ga0114994_10002789_pt1 | contig 12787 bp, 12 predicted proteins | sample ArcticOcean_MG_C_9_FD_87043 | JGI IMG/M metagenome (GOLD analysis project Ga0114994, IMG submission 87043) | Marine microbial communities from western Arctic Ocean - ArcticOcean_MG_CB2_152 | ecosystem: Environmental > Aquatic > Marine > Oceanic | place: Arctic Ocean: Canada Basin | collected... | reverse complement strand
TAAGAAACCTTTTTATGGAATTAACTCTGGTAATTATGGTTTTCTAATGAATAAATTTTCTAATAAAAATTTTCTTAGAAATTTAAAAACATCAAATAGTGTTAAAATTCGTCCTTTACAAATGGCAGTAAAAACAAAAAATAATCAAATAAAAAAATCTATAGCTATTAATGAAGTTTCAATTTTAAGACAAAGTAAACAAGCTTCATCAATATCTATAACTGCAAATAAAAAAAATATAATCAAAAATTTAATTTCAGATGGGGTTTTAGTTTCAACACCAGCAGGAAGTACTGCTTACAATTTATCAGCGCATGGACCTATTTTAAATTTAGATTCTAATAGATTAGCAGTTACACCCATCAGTCCTTTTAGACCAAGAAGGTGGAGAGGAATAATTGTCAATGATAAGGCTAAAATTATAATAAAAAATTTGGATACCAACAAAAGACCCATAAGTGCTGTTGCAGATAACTTTGAGGTTAGAAATGCAAGAATAATTACTATCCACTCTAACAAAAAAATTTTTTTTGATTTGCTGTATGATAAAAATAACAGTCTTTACAAAAAAATTAAAATTGAACAAGTTAGAAAAGAGACCTCAAATAATTGAACTGTTAATCATATAAAAATAAGACTAACAAAAATTTAATGAAAATAACAATCAATCAGGCACTTCAGCAAGCTGTAGCAGCTCATCAAAAAAATAAATTTACCGAAGCCGAGAAAATTTATCGTGCCATACTTCAAATACACCCAATGCATACAGCAGTTAACAGTAACTTAGGTGTTATGTTTTATAAACTTGGAAGATTAGAGGAGGCTCAATCATGCTATAAAAAACTAATAACTCAAAAGCCAAACCATGCAGAATCTCATTGTAATTTAGGTGTGATATTACAAGAACTTAATAAACTAAAAGACTCTGAGATAAGTTTTAAAAAAGCTATAGAATTAAAACCAAACTATGAACTGGCACATAATAACCTGGGCAACACATTAAAGAAATTAGGTAGATCAGAGGAAGCGGCAACAAGTTATAAAGTAGCCATAGCATTAAAGTCTGACTATGTAGAAGCATTTTATAATTTAAGTGTTCTACTTCAAGAAATTGATAGCTTAGAAAGTTCTGAAGAAATTTGTAAAAAAGCTATAATGTTAAAACCAGACTATGCTGAAATCTACAACAACTTAGGTATAACCCTTCAAAAATTAGGTAAAATAGAAGAAGCAGAAGTTAACTATAAAAAAGCAATACATTTTAAATCTAAATATGTCGACGCTCATTTTAATCTTAGCCAAATAAAAAATTTTATTAAAGAAGACAAACAGTTTGTTCAGTTGCAAGATTTATACTTAGATCAAAATTTAGATAATGAACAACGTTGTCAAATTTGTTTTGCATTGGGCAAGGCATTTGAAGATTTAAATCAACTTGATAAATCTTTTAAATATTATTGTGAAGGAAATGCCCATCGTAAAAAATCTATAATTTATGATGCAAGTCAAGATATTAAATTGTTCAATCAGTTAAAAAAATCTTATCCAAATATTAAAAAAAGTACACTTAAAACTGCTAACTTACCTAATGAACCAAAGCTTATTTTTATTGTAGGTATGCCTAGATCTGGAACAACTTTGCTTGAGCAAATTATTTCAGCACATTCTGAAGTTAGTGGTGCAGGTGAATTATTTTATGTTGAAAAATTTGGTGATGATGCTGCTAGAGGAATATCTAAAATAAATAGTAATACTTTATTAGATATTAGAAAAAAATATTTTCAAAAATTAAAAGAGTTATCTATTGAAAAACATATAATTACTGACAAGATGACAATGAATTTTAGATATATTGGATTGATATGTGCAACTTTTCCAGATGCAAAGATAGTTCATATAAAAAGAAATTCTGCTGCAACATGTTGGGGAAACTATAAACAACTTTTTTTTAATAAAGAATCCTTTCATTATTCCTACAATCTTGATGATACAGTTAAATATTATGCGTTGTATCAAAACCTCATGAAGTTCTGGGGTGAACATTGTGGTGATAGAGTTTACAATATTAATTATGAAGAGCTCACTGAAAACCAAGAGGTTGAGACCAACAAACTAATTCAATACTTAGAATTGAAATGGGAGGAGGGATGTCTTTCACCACAGGATAACAAGAGAAGCGTAAGTACAGCGTCTAGTAAACAGATTAGACAAAAGATCTATCAAGGTAGTTCTCAGAAATGGAAAAAATTTGAACCATTTTTAAATGATAAATTTAATCATTTAGAGAACGATTTATAGTAAAAATGTTTTATTTAATATAAAAGATTTTATTAATAAAAAAAAATTATAATCAATTAAATAAATGAAAAATATTCCTATTTTTAAACTAAATTTGATAAAAATTTCAAAATAAATATAATAATTTATCTAGTAAAGTTTTTAATTATTATAGAAAAAAACTTGAGAGTCTTGGTAATAAAATTATTTTTTTGACTATACAAATAGTAATAGTCCCTCATTTCATTTATTTTTAATTTCAATAAATTTTAAAAAAGTTAAAAAATCAAAAAATATTTTAATAATATTTATACTCTCTCTTTTTGTCATAAAACCTGTAATTTTAACAATAGCGGCAAAACAGTAAGAAAGCTTTTATTCTAGAAATAATAAAGAATTTTTAGATGTAAAAGATTTAAAAAAATTTTTTTAAGTAAAATTTTAAAATATTTCTCGCCTTTAAGATAAATCTTTAAAGGAAATTTTATGATTTTTTTTTAAATCTTTATTGATTTTTCTGTTAATTATTTTGTATACATTTAATGCTGATATACCATCGTTAGGTCTCTTAAGAATTAGCATATTTTCTTTTAAAATAGATCCTTTTTTAAGTTCATTTGAAATATAAATGCTTTTTTGCATTTTACGTTTGATAGGTTTTTCTATAATCATTATTTTTTTTTTAGGTTTTCCAATAGCTTTTTCAGCAAATCTAATATTTTTTATATACTCTTTAAATTCTTTTGGTTCTAATGAAGCTTTATGATCAGGTCCAAAATTATTTTTATTTAATGTAATATGTTTTTCAATAAATTTAGCACCAAATTGAACTGCCAAAGCTCCAGTAATAAGACTTGATGAGTGATCTGAATAACCAGGTGTTAAATTAAATTTTTTAGCAAAATTTTGAATTACACTTAGATTTAAAGTATTCACTGGGGCAGGGTAGAATGATGTGCAATGCATTAATATAATTTTATTTTTATATTTTAAATAACTAACTTTTTTTAATATATTGTTTAACTCTTGTTCATTAGTACACCCAGTAGATAAGATTATTTTTTTATTTCTTTTTAATAAATAATTAATCATTAACACATTGTTACAATCAGATGATCCTATTTTGAATGTTCTTAAATTCATCTTGATTAAATTTTTAACACTATCGATATCATATGGAGTAGATAGAAAATTAATCTTTTTTTTTTTACAATATTTCTTAATTTGAATTTGATCTAAAAAACTTAATTCAAATTTTTTTAGCATTTCAAATTGATTAATTTTTCTTTTAATATTAAATCTTTGATATTTCATTAGAGGCTCATATCGATTTAATAAATTTTCAGTTATATAAGACTGAAATTTTACATAGTCAGCGCCAGCTTCTTTTGCAATATCTATCAATTTTTTTGCTTTAGAAATATTTCCATTATGGTTTATTCCAACTTCTGCTATTATTTTTACTTTGGAAGACATATTGTTAAATATAATTAAAATTTAATTATCAATATAATAAATAAACAAATAAAAATACAAATAAATAAATGTTATGACACTTTTATAAGAAATTATATTTCAAATAATACCTTTAATTCACTTAAAAAAAAATAATTGTTATTTTATAACAAATTCAAATACAATCTACTTGAAAAATATAATTAAAAGATAATTTTTTTGTATAATGATAGTTTAGAATATTCAGAGAGGTTGAATAAAAAAGTTATTTAGATATTTAAAAATAATTAAATATTTATTTTTAAAACTGACATATCTCCATAATCTGAATTAGCAGCAATACCTATATTTTTAATTAATTTTTTTTCTAGTGTAGTATTATCAAAAGTATATGACCATTCTCTACCAGGTTTTTGCATATCTAAATTATCATAAAAATATTTCCCTTTTTTAGTTTTAATTGCAAAAAATGGCTGAGGTCCAAAAATTTTCACATTTGAAAAAATTCTTATAAAATGAGTATTATTATTTATTTTTTCTAATTTAGCACTAAGTTTAAGTTTTTTGATTTTTCTTTTACCAATCACTTTTCTGAAAGCATCTAAAGCATCACAATTTTTTGTATGAACATCAGAATATTTACGCTTTACTTTATTTATTAATTTATAAACTCTTTTTACATCTAGCCTCACATCTCTATAATCATGACTAGAAAAGGATAATATTACTTTTTTTCCTTTTTTTGCCTCCTTAAATGCTCTCTCAACCTCTCTCTCGTTTATTTCATATGCTCTAGAATTTATATAAAGACATCGAGCTATCCACCGTTTTGAATTTCCAATTAATTGATAATCTTCATAAGACGGATGATAAGGTTCCCAAGTCATTGGGGCTCTTCTCCAATCTCCAGATCTTCCATTTGAAAAATCAAATTGTTTTTTTTCTACGTCAGAAATTTTATAAGACAAGCTAGCATAGTCGAAAGGGATAAATTGTTCCATAAACCAATGGCTATCAGGTCTTGTCACATTAAAACCTGGCCTTGAAACTGTAGGAAACCACAATCTATCAATTATTCTTCTGCACAAAATTTGAAATAGCTTATCATTTGACCCCAACCATCTTGTAGCCTCTAAATGAGCATGTTTTTTAATTGGATGAGGATGATAGTGAAAAAAAATTTTATCATCTTGTATTTTTTTTTTCTTTAGATATTTTTTGTAAAAATCAAAAATTTTATGATAGCCTATTACTCTTCCTCGTGGATTGTAACTATAGTCAATGTGGTCAACACAAAACCAGTTATATATCCAAGGTTTATTGAATGAGTCTTTATATTTTATTTTAAAACTTTTTGAACAACAATCATCAAGCATTTTTTTGATTTGTCCCCAATTATTATTGTATGAAATTTTATCTGGTCTTACCATATTATACACTGCTTCTTCATATCCATTCAAATCTAATTTTTTTTCTTGAATTTTTTTTAAGTTAGATTTTGAAGGCTTTAATTTAATATTAAAAGTATTTTTGATCCTTTCAAAAGTTGCATTTAAACCTTCTTTAAGTGGACCTTCTGTATCTATACAATGAACTAAATAAATTATTTTTTTAGTCATTATTAAATTTTTTTACTGTCTTAGAAAATTCTTTCCATACACCAATATCATCCCATGAGCTTTCTTCTAATGGATATACACCAACCTTAAAATTTTTCTTTTTTAAATCTTTAAGAAATATATCAAAATCATAATTTTTATTTTTTGGTATTATTTTGACAATTTTTTTATTAAATACATAAAATCCTGTATTTATCAAAAAATTATAACTTGGTTTCTCAACCATTTTTTCTAAATTTCCATTTTTATCAATTTTACAGCACCCATAAGGTAAAGTATTATTCTTAACAGCCGCAACGATTGTAAGATCATTTTTTTTATTTTTATGAAAATTTAATAATTCATTTATAGATAAATTTACTAAGATGTCACAGTTTGAGAGTATAAATGGATTTGTAAGTTTATTTTTAATTAAAAATAATGATCCAATTGTTCCAAGAGGTTTTTTTTCCTCAATAATTTTTATATCATTTTCATTCTTTAGTTCTTGAAGATAAGCTTTTAAAATTGAACTTTTATAATTAACGGTTATAAATATTTTTTTAATCCCTGACTTTTCAAAATTATCTAATATTAAATTAATAAATGGTATACCATTTATTGGTATTAGTGGTTTTGGCAGTATACTTGAAAAAGGTTCAAGTCTAGTCCCTTTTCCTCCTGCCATAATAACTGCAGAAGTATTTCTGCTAATTTTTTTTAAATTATTTTTAGGACTTAACATATCTTCCCATTTTAAATAATCGATTATTACTTTATCTTTATTTATTAACGGAATAAGGTTTGTCCCAGTTTTTTTAAATATTTTAGTAGCATCAATTTTTTTCCAATTATCTTTAAATAAATATTTTGGTTTTTTATTAAAGATTGACTGAATTTTTTTATCCAGATTTAGATTTTTTAAAATTGACTTTCTAATATCACCATCAGTTAAGGTTCCTTTTAATATCTTATTTTTATTAACAACTAATAAACATTTCTCAGAGAGACTATTCATCTTATTTAAAGCTTCTTTAATTGAAATATTAACTGAAACAAATATATTCTTTCTCATTTTAATAGATTTCTTTAATTAATTTAAAAGCTTCTGCATTTTTAAAATTAGATTGACTTCCTCTTATTTTAGCTAATGATCTAATAGCTTCTGCACTTCTTGGAAATGGAAATTTCTTTAATTCAGACTTATAAATTTTCATTATTTTAATTTTTTTTTCCAAATATTTTTCAATATTTATAAAATAATTGGGTTTGAATAATTTTTCTTCAAAAAAATTACTATCAGTTTCTGAAAGAACCTCATAAGAAAGAATTTTCTTTATAAATGGAAACCTAAAACTTTTACCTAAAATTCGACATGCTTTGGAGGTAACTTGATGGTCTGTATGAACATCAGTTTCATTAGGGCAATATATTATATTGGGTTTACAATCATTGACAACCTCTGACAATTTTTTAGTGATTCTATTTATTGGAACAGTATCTAATTTAATAGTTTCAAATTCAAGAGTATAAATTTTTTTAAATTTATAAGCTTTTGATACTAATTTGATTTCTTTATCTCTTAGCAATATAGATTTTTTAGTCCAAATTTTTTTGTCGGACATTTTAGTTGTTATTAACCAAAAAACTTTATCATTATTTTTAACATGTCTTAATAATGCACCTCCACAGCCAAGGGTTTCATCATCAGGATGAGTTGCAATTACTAAAATTTTATTCAAGATAGTTATCCTTTTTTAAGATTTTCAATTTAGGTTCAACAACTAGTAATTCTATTGCGTTAAGACCACATTTGATAATTTTTTTTTCATTACTGTTTTCTATAATTTTACCAGGTTCTATATTTTTGTCTTTTCTTATTTTTACATTAACCTTTTTAACAAAATATTCTTTGTTTTTATAATTAAAAAAAGCATTTGGATATGGATCACTCAAACCTCTAACAAGGTTTCGAATATTATCTGCATCCATGCGCCAGTCAATTCTGCCATCTTTATAATTTCTCTTTCTCCAATAATTTGACTTTGTTTCGTTAATTTTTTTTTGTTTATTAAAGTATCCTTTATTAAGTAAAATTCTAGTAATTTGTGATTTCGCTTTTTTAATTAAAGATTCATAAAGATCCTTTGCGTAATAATGATCTTTAATTAAAACTTTGTCCTGACTTATTATGTTACCATTATCCACTTTATGGGTTAAATGAAAAAAAGTAGAATAAGTATTTTTTAAACCCAATACTAAAGACCAAATTATAGGGTGTTTGCCTCGATTTTTTGGTAATTCAGTTGGGTGGTATCCTATAGAACTAATTTTTGGTAAATTAAAAATTTCCTCTGAAATTATTTCATTCCAGCCAAGACAAATTATTAAATGTACCTTAATTTTTTTTAATCATTCTTTTATTTTATTTTTATTTGTTTTGTGTTTGTAAGGAATATTATTTTTTTTACAAACAAAAGATAAATCTTTAAAATCATGATTAGTTGATTTTTTTCTTGTAATAACGCCAACTATATTAAATTTTTTATTAATTAAAAACTCCAGGATTCTTTCTGAAAAATTTATTTCACCAAAAAAAACTATTCTAATTTTATTTTTTTTATCAAATTTCATAGAATTTTTTTTTAATTAATGTACTTAAATTTTTTTTCTTCAATTGTTTAATTATTTTTAATGATGTTAATCCATTATCATAGGGATTATTCAAATTACTAAGTTTTTTTTTGAATTTTGGAGAGTACGCTTTATTAATTGATCTTGTTATATCTTTACTAATAGGCTTACAGTTTATTGTACTAGAGGCTTGCACTCTACCTTTTTGTCTATCTCCAATATTGATTGTTGGTATTTTAAAAGAAGGAATTTCTATTATACCACTAGAGGAATTTCCAACAACTAGATCTACAAATTTAACTATTGATAAATATTTTTGTGAACCCAATGATTTAAACACAAAACAATTACTATTTTTTTTTACAAAAGAATCAGTTAATCTATTTATTACACGTCCAAAAGTATCTGAATTTGTTTTAGTAAAAAAAATGTTAGTATTTTTTAATTTTTTAAGACTGAATAGCAGATTTTCAAATTGAGTTTTTGATGTGTTATTTTCTAAAGTTACTGAATGAAACGTTACCAATATATTTTTCTTAGAAAATTTAATTTTTAATTTTTTCTCTAAAAAATTTTTACTTAAATATTTATTCTTTTTAATACTTTCAATTCCAATCGCTCCAACTAAATGTACATTTTTAGGAGACTCACCTAATTGAATGACTTTTTTTTTGTATTTTTTTGTTGAAACAAAATGTATGTGGGACATTTTGGTAATGGAGTGTCTAATACCTTCATCTATCAGTCCTTCAGTGGATTCTCCTCCATGCAAATGAGCCACTGGTATTCTGTGAAAATAAGCAGCTGTACACGCTGCTAAAATTTCAAATCTATCTCCAAGTAAAATAATTAAATCTGGTCGTCTCTGAGAAAAAAATTTTGAAAATTTTATTATTCCTGTGCCAGTAGATCTGCTGATCCCATAAGGTTTATCAGAGTTTAAATTTATATTAATTTTTTTTTCAACCTTGATTTTATCTTTTAAAATCTCATTTATTGTAAATCCAAATTCTTTACTTAAATGCATACCTGTTACTATTACATCTGTTTTAAAATATTTGTCTTTTTTTAATTCTCTGATTAAATTTTTTAAAATTCCATATTCAGCTCTACTACCTGTTATAATGAATAATTTCATTGGTCTAGTCATCAACCCCATCTTTATTTACAGTATGTCTTAACTTCCAACCATTGATTGTTTTTTTCCAAAGGTGTGGTGATTTAAATTCATCTATTTTTTTTTTAAAAAAACTCATATTAATATCCAAATAATTAAGAACATCTTTAATATAAACGTTAGGAAACTCACCATCATATTTTTTAATTAGTTTTTTTCCTTCTTCAACAGTGAGATGATCATTTCTTAATTCTTGAGATACGTCATATGTAGCTCTCCCAATACCAAATTTGTTAAACATTGTGTAAAAATTAATATCGTCAAACTTATCATCTATACTATTATATTTGCTATATGTACCTTGAGATCTATAAGGTCTTGGTTTAAAACCACAATTTTCAACAGAATAATAAAAACATTCTTGTGGTATCCACCTTAGATAATATCCCAAATAATGAACCTCGATTTTTGATTTTTCAAATTCTTCTTTTTGTGGAGGTAAATAATCATCAAGATCTTTAATAGAAATTTTAAACTTTTCATTTAACTCCTTAATTTTTAAACCACCGAAATATATATCGTTAATGTTTTTGTAGCTATGAAATGATTTTTCCCTCAATGAGGTAGCATTATCGTTTATTGCATTTCCATGTTCAGCTTCATTTTCTCCATAAAAAATTAACGGAATCTTTTTTTTTAAAGCAATTTTAATAGGGAATATTTTTTGGCCAATTATAAAACTCTGAAATGGATGTAAGAGATTTTTAAAAGCACATTGTGTCAAAATTCTTAACACATCCTCATTTCTAGTTGCAGAAATATTTGCCAGTTTTCCAGTTTTAATCCAATTCTCAAAATTTTCAAAACCATATTGAGTATATATTATTGGTGGCCATGTTACACTTAAAGGATTCATACCATATTTTTTTTTTAATACGTCAGTTGCATAACAGCTATCTTTCCCACCACTTCCAGGAACTATACAATCATATTCACCATGTTTGTTTCTATGTTTATCAAGTAACTTAAGTAATTCTTCTTCTCTTTTTTTATAATTAATTTTTTTTTTTATTCTTGAATATTTCCAGGTATCTGAGATAAAATTTTTATCTATATGTAAGGTTTTCTTTTTTGTTTTTTTATTATGTTTAAATTCAATCTCTGAGCTAGGTCTTTGATTTGAGATTAATGTCTTTTTACAAAATTTAACTTTACTGGGTAACCCAAAATAAACTTTTTTTTTCATGATATTAGTTTTCCTAAATTCTTCAATAAATTTAAGCCATATAATGAACTTTTTTCTGGGTGAAATTGTGTTCCTAATATATTATTTTTTCTGACTGCAGAGCAAAATTCATTATTTCCATATGAAGTTAATGAGATAATATTTTCAGTATTTTTAGGTTTACAATAATATGAATGAACAAAATAATACATTCCGTTAAAATTAATTTGTTTTATAAAATTTTCTTTTTTATTTTTTATTTTAATTTTCGACCAACCCATATGTGGCACTGGATAACTACGTTGTGAAGACAATTTAACAACTTCTCCATTTATAAAATCCATTCCTTTTGTAAAACCGAATTCTTTACTAGAACTGAATAAAAGCTGCATACCCAAACATATTCCGTACAAGTATTTTTTTTTAATGACCGCATGATCATACAATTTTTCATCAATTCTATTTTTTTTTATAAATCTCATAGCTGTTTTAAAAGACCCAACACCAGGTAAAACAATCAAGTCGTAATTAAATTTTTTAGATTTTTCATCAATAATACTTACTTTGTAATTTACTTTTTTGAGTCCATGATAAATACTAAAAAGATTGTTTGTCCTTAAGTCCAAAATTCCAACTTTAATTTTATTTAAATTTTTAATTTCTGACATGGATTTTTTTATTAAGTAAATATCATTTAATTAACTTAAGATAATTAATTGGTTTTTTTTATTTATATCTAAATCAAAAAATTTAAAATTTTTAAATTTTTTTAATTGTTGTACTCTTTTCTTTTTTAGTTTTACTGAATAACAATCTTCATAATTATCTATTCCAATTACTTCATAATTTTTCTTCAAAAGTTTTAAAGCAAAAATAAAACCTATAAAACCTGCTGATCCAGTAATTAATATTTTTTTCATATAATTAGAAAGTAGTTATCATAAATGCGAATTGACTAAAGTATTTTAATTAGTAATGTTATTGAATATATAATATATCATAAGTTTATGCATTTATCATCTTTAGTTAAACCAAAAAATTGGATAAAATTATTAAATGACCCCAAAAAAGGTTTTGAAACAATTTATAAAATAATTTCAGACTATCCAAGAATTCAAAATTTCACAAAAATTAAAAGTAAAATTATTAGAAATATCATTTTTAGCTTATATAAATATTTAGTACAAAAAAATAAAAATGTTAGAAAAATAATTTTTTTTCAATATATAAAAAACTTAAATATGTTTTCACCTACTAATTGCAGGAAATTTAACTAGTAGTTTAATCTATAATCAATTTATGAGTTCATTTTTATTTTTAATTACTGCAAGAAAAGGATCAAAAAGACTTAAAAATAAAAATATTTTGAAAATTAATAAAAAAACTTTAATTGAGAGAACAATTGAATTTTCAAAAAAGATTTCAAAAATAAATGATAAAATTTTAGTATCAACAGACTCAAAAAAAATTCAAAAAATCGCAGTTAAAGAAAAAGTTCTATGTCCATGGTTAAGACCATTGAAATTAAGTGGAAGTAAAGTTACTTCTGAAAAGGTAATTTTACACGCTATTCAATGGTATCAAAAAAAATTTAACAAAAAACTAGATTGTTTGATTTTACTTCAGCCAACTACACCATTTAGAAATATTAAGCATTTTAGAAAATGTATAAAACAATATAAAAAAACAGAAAAATCAATAATATCTGTTAGAAATATTTATGAATTTTTTTCAGATATATATTTTGTTAAAAATAAAAAGATGCTACTTCACAAGAAAAAAAATCTGTTTGTTCCAAATGGCTCAATGTACATTTTAAATGTAAGAAATTTTTTAAAATTTAAATCAATAAAAAAAATGAAAAAAAATTTTTTTGAAATGAAGAACAAATTTAATTTAGACATTGATTATGAATATCAATATATTCTAGCAAAAAAAATTGAGAAAATTAATCGGACAAAAGTTTCTTAAAATTTTTTGTTGATTTATAAATAATTATAATAAATAAAGTTATATAAGATTGACCATTATTTTTTTTATTTGTATTTCTTCTTTAAAACTAATTGTACTTGAATATCCACCTCTATTAAATATTCCAAAAACTTCACCTCTCTTTGTTGCAATACCCTTTAATTTTTTTTGACTATCATTCGATAGAAATAATCATAATCTGAAGAGAATTTATATTTTAAGTTATAATCTCCAACAAGCTTTGCTGATTTTGACTTGATAAAAAAACCAATAGAGTGACTGCTATAAAAACCCCTAGAAAACTTTATTTTCCATGGTTTATATCCATGTAAAATGCCTCAATGTTTTTTTACTGCACCAAAAAATAAATCAACTTCAGGAAAGTTTTGAATATAATTATTTAAAATTTGTAGAGCATTTGGTAACAGAATATCATCTGAGTTTACAAATCCTAAATAATCTACTTGAGCATTTTTCATTTCCTTATTAAAAGCATCATAAATTCCTTTA
>Ga0114994_10002787_pt1 | contig 12792 bp, 8 predicted proteins | sample ArcticOcean_MG_C_9_FD_87043 | JGI IMG/M metagenome (GOLD analysis project Ga0114994, IMG submission 87043) | Marine microbial communities from western Arctic Ocean - ArcticOcean_MG_CB2_152 | ecosystem: Environmental > Aquatic > Marine > Oceanic | place: Arctic Ocean: Canada Basin | collected... | reverse complement strand
GATTTGATAGATTAGCGTCTGATCCGCTAACTATTAGTTTTTTCCAATTTGGCATGTTCCTTCTATTTACGGTTGGTTACTCTAGGAGCCCACTTCCTCTTTCGAGGCCGATAATTAGCTTTAATATAAATATAGGAAATTATCCTTTATCTATCAACTCTTTTAGCTTTTGCATTATCTTAAAGTACAAATCAAATTCTGCTCCTTGAAATGAAGCTTGTTGTAATTTAGATGCTACGAAGCTTGCCTCTTGTTTTGAGAACAAATTGGAGGAACCAGTAGATTTATCAGTTCCTCCGTTTATTTGTCTATTACCTTTTATTGCCATTAATAACCTTTTAAACATTTTTTACTTTTTATACATAAATGTAAATATCATCTGATTCTACTCTTATGTTTCCAACATGATCTGCTTGAGCTGTTTCTGAATCTCCAGCAGTTCCTTCAAATACACCTGCGATATGGTAATTTGGTGTTGAATCTCCTGTTGCTCCGGCTGCAAGTGTATTAATAATACCTAAACGACCATCATTAGTATTATATGAACTATCCCAGAATAAACCAACTCCTGTATTAGCTGCTCCGTTGGCTCCTCCAAATACAATACCTGAATCACCTGATGTACTACCTGAGTTAAGTAAGATGTATTTATCTTCTATGTTAAGGTTAGTTACTTGTGCTTCTATTGTATTACCGGTAACGGTTAAGTCACCTGCTATTGTTAATCCTGCAAATGTAGGAGTGTCTGTTGTCTGTAATCCTAGATCTATTGTACCACCTGGAACTCCGTTGTTAGATAATCTAACTTCACCTTGCTGTACTACTGCTAGAGTAGAAGCTGATATAATTGATTTACCTTCCAGTACATCTATATCTGCTTTGTTGGTTGCAATACCTGATGCTAGAGAAGAGCTAAGACTTGCTGTAGCTGCTACTAATTCTGCTTCAGTTGTAAATGTATTATCTAAAGAAGAGCTAAATGCTTCTGCTGCTGTTATCCTTGTACTTATTGAAGCACTTGGTGCACTAAAGGCTCCAGAGATTGCTGATGCAACTCCTGATATAGTATTTAATTGAGCTGATCCTGAAAATACTTCCCCTGTTGCTCCTCTAATTGCTGAACCACTAATGATTGTACCTCTAATCTCACCTGGTGCTATAAATGTACCAGTCTGATAGAATCTCCATTCAAAATTATTATCTAATGTAATTCCAGCGTCTGTTCCATCTAACCAGATAAAGTCACTATCACCGTGATTTAATTCTATATATCCAGCTGAAGCAGGTACTCTAAAGTCTATTTGACCTCCTGATTGATTGTATATATCACCAAACTCTAATATCTCTACTGATGATGATACTAGTACTGCTGAACCTGTAGCTAAAGATACCTTAAGTTCATGACTACCAGTAGTTATTTTACTTTGCTCTAAGCTACCTATGCTACTAGCTATACTTGCACTTACTGATGTAAATGCTCCACTTACTGCTGACTTGTCAGCTTTAGTAGCTATGTTGGTGGCTATGCTTGAACTTAAACTAGCTGTTGCTATTCCTACTTCTACTTCAGTTGCAAAAGTTGCATCTAAAGATGAGCTAAAGCTCTCTAAGGCTGCAATATCTGTTGCAATACTAGCACTAGTCGCTGTAATCGAACCACTAATAGTAGCTGCAGTTAACGATCTAATTAAGGTTGCATTTGCTCCTAAAGATCCTGAAATGCCTGCTCCTGTTAACGAACGTATAAGTGTTGCGTTAGCACCTAATGATCCAGATATTCCTGTTTTATTTGCTTTATCGGTATCTAATGTAGCAATGTCAGATGCTATGCTAGCTGATGTGCTTGTAAATGATCCGGATATATTAGCTGTTAAAGCTTTTGTTGCTATACTGGTTGCTAGTGATGCACTTAAACTAGCTGTTGCAGCAACTAATTCTGCTTCAGTTGTAAATATATTATCTAAAGAAGAGCTAAATGCTTCGTTAGCAGTTATTCTGCCAGCTAAAGATGAACTAGTAGTAGCAAATGCTCCTGATACTGCTGTCTTATCAGCTTTAGTGTTTATGTCTGTTGCTATAGAAGCACTAGTAGCAGTAATTGATCCACTAATATCTGCAGCTATTTGAGCTGATCCAGATAATAATCCGTCATTACCACCTTTAGTTAATATTTTTGCTTCTGAGCCTTCACCACCTGCTTTCCAGTGGTTAGCCGTTCCGTCCCATAGTAATGATCCAGATGCTGGACCGTTAGCGTCATTAACATTTATACCTCCATTAGCTGCTCCAGTACCATTTAACTCTATAATGTTATCTGAGAATGATACTGTGGTAGAGTCAACTGTAGTTGTTGTTCCTGATACTTCTAAATTACCAGCTACTGTTACATTTTGACCTGCTACTGTAATTGCGTTCTTTAATGAACCTGTATAGGTTTCTATTGCTGCAAGATCTCCTTCATTATCTGTTACTCTAGTAGAGAATGATGCGCTTGCTGCTGCAAATGCTCCTGATACTGCAGTTTTAGCTGCTTTATCGGTATCTAATGTAGCAATGTCAGATGCAATTGAAGCACTTGTTGCAGTAAATGATCCGCTAATTACAGCGTCACTAACATCAATTGTAATTTCATTTGCACTAACTACTGTAGTAATAGGTCCTGCTCCAGTGAATGTTAATGTCTCTCCTGATGGAATAGCATCTGCTGTACCTGAATTTGCAGCTACAGTAAACGTTGTACTGATATCTGCTATATCTGATGCTATACTAGCTGACGTGGAAGTAAATGATCCACTAATTTTTGCTGCTGTTAAGCCTCTTACTAAAGTAGCATTGGCTCCTAATGAACCAGATATGTCTCCGGCTATTTGAGCGGAACTACTTATTAATGTATTTCCTAATTCTGCTTCTGCAGTTGTAACTCTACCAGCTAACGACGAACTTAGAGATGTTGACGACCCACTAATGTCGGCTGCTATTTGAGCTGAACTACTTATTAATGCTGGTTTGGCTATTATATTGTCGAAAGGAATAGACCCTGATACGATATGACCACCTCTTGCTACTACAGCTTTACCAGTTGTAGCGGTTTCAAAGTGTAATTCTACAATGTCATTCGTTTTTAAGAATACTTGGCTTGGGATAAATTGATATCCATCTGCATCGTATGCGCTAACTAAAACATTATTACTGTCAAAGTTGTGAGTAATTGAAGCAGTTAATGCTGAGCTGTATGATGCGGTTACAGTAGCATTTTGAGTAACTGTTATGCCTTCTAATGCAGAACCGTCTCCAGCAAAGGAGCCAGAATATGATATTGCAGTAGCGGATAATGATGATGTGAATGCTTCTAATGCTGCAATGTCAGTTGCTAAAGAAGCACTAAGGCTTGCAGTTGCTTCTCCAACTTGAACATCTGTTGCGAAATCTGCATCTAATGCTGCAATCGAAGCAGAGTTAGTTGCTATTGCTGTTGCTATGCTTGCACTAGTGGTTGTGATTGATCCAGAGATCGAAGCGGCTGTTAATGAGCGTATTAGAGTTGCATTAGCACCAAGAGAGCCACTGATGGTTCCTGTGGTTAATGATCTAATTAAAGTAGCATTAGCTCCTAATGAACCACTAATGGTTCCTGTGGTTAATGATCTTACTAATGCTGCGTTAGCGCCTAATGATCCTGAAATATCATCTGCTATCTGTGCTGAGCCTGATATAGTGCCTGCTGCAGAAACTCCGGTTAATCCTGATCCATCTCCTGAGTAAGAGCCTGAAAAAGATCCCGATAGTTTTACAGCAGCACTATTTGAGTATATTAAATTTGCGTCATTATTAAGTTGGGCTATACTACTTCCCGATACTATTACTTTTTTCCAAGTTGCCATGCTTATTGTCTATATTTGGTTAGTCGTCTTTTATAAATATCGTTGTTTACTATTAACTCCCCCCTACAAATAAATTATAATTATTGTCGAGATAGAGCCCTCCCGATATATATGAAGGCTCTGAAGATTGTGTTGTTAAAATTATTAATCCATCTATAGATTGATTCCCTATAAACGTGTTAGATCCAGTTGTAGCATATGATCCAGTTACAGCTGTTAAAGAGTCTACTTCCGTTTGAATAGAAGAAGTAAACGTTAATATACTAGAGGTAAAAGCATTTAATGCTACCAGACTAGCATGTGAACCTGTAGCATAAGAAGAAGTTGCTGTTATTAAAGCATCTACTTGTCCTTGAATTGAACTAGTAAATGTATTTAAAGCAGAAACATCTCCTCCTCCACCACCGGAACCGAATCCAGTAAATGGTGCCCAAGAAGCTGAGTCAGCAAAAATACTGATGTAATCAGCTACAATAAAAGTTGCTTTATATGTAGTAGAAGCATCATCAACCCAAACAATTTGATTATCAGCAATTCGGTCAACTGGTATATTTACCAAATGACTACTACTTTCTATACTATGGAAAGCACCGCGTACAAATTGAATATCAGCTAAAGCAGTTCCTGAGCTGCTTGCTGCGTTGGTTAATTGTAATTTCGAACTAAATAATGGCATCTATATTCTTTTATTTATGATGGTAAACTACCACTTGAATTTACTAATCTAACTATTATGTTACTAGCAATAGTATCTTTAGTCGTTCTACCTACTACAAACCATTCATCAAATCCAAGATAAGTTGAAGTTAATACTATAGAATGTAATTTTGCTCCTTCAATTCCGTACCCGTTTCCGTCTACATTGAATGCTGGTACTACTCCTCCTGCAGTACTATTAAAAGACTGCTGGATAGAAGTTGGTACTCCCATGCTTGAACCTGATGGGTATACTATTACTACTTGTCCATTTCCTATACTAGTACTTAAAGTTCCTATAGAATCAGAAAGTACAGTATCTATATCTGCTGCTCCACTTGCACTTATTAGAAGTGTTGCTGTTGCTCCTCCTGAGAGGTTAATTGTCGAGTCACCTATAGAGCCAGATATTAAACCTGCCATAAGCGATTGAGAAGCTGCTGTTAATGAAGTAACTTGAGGAGGTACACTACTATCTACTCCTCCTATCCCCATTACATTAGTATAGGCATTAGTTAAACCAGAATCAGAACCTAATGTAGAACTATATATGAAAACTTTTCCATAATCTACTGATTGAGTTACATATATTGATTCGTTGCTTAGAGTCACACTCTCATTATAACTATCAGTTATAGTAATATCTAATGTATAAGTTCCTCCAATTAATGATCCTGTTGGCTGTATTGTGAATGGTGAAGAAGTTCCTGCTACGTTAAATTTATCACCGTTTGTGCCTGCTAAGGTAAAACTAAAGGGTGAATTACTTTCTGTATCTGTTACTGCTAGTGTACCTGCTGTTGATCCACTTACTGCTGCATCTGATTCGTAATTAGATGTGCCTGTAAAGTTAGCAGATGGTGATTGATTACCAAATACTGTTGCAGTTATGGAACCGCTTCCTATGTTATCGTATTGATCTCTAAATGTAATTGTTGAAGAGAAAGTATCTCCACTTTGTGTTACTGAGCCGCTCAATGTTACTCCTAGTGATAGGTTACCGCTTGCGTCAATTCCTATCGCTGCATTAGAAGATGTAAACGATTGTACTGTTGGTGTTCCGTAACTAGGGGAGTAACTTACTCCTACTTGTCCAGTATTACCATTATTATACCCTGTAGCATCTCTATACACACTTCCACTTATAGCTGATTCAATAATATACACTGAGGTATCACCGTTAAGTGTTCCGTTATCAGCTGCTGCTATAGTTACTGTATCAGATTCTGAGTTAATATTAAATTGATGGTTATCTTGTACTGAAGCAGTATAAGAGTAAATAGAAGCACTTAGATTTTCTTTTGCTTGTACTCTCCAACTAGTACCTACCTGTATAGCATTAATCTGACTGCCTGTACCTTCAAAGGTTACTCCTGCATAATTTATAGTATCACTTTCAGTATCACTAAAAGTAAGGGTTGCAAGTATACTTCCTGATCTTGCAAGGTTTGTATTATGATTAGCCGATGTATCTGCGAATATGATGTCAGGAGCGGTATTAGTTGTTACATTAACACTTATACTTCCACTACCTATATTATTATATTGATCTCTAAAAGTTATATTAGAAGAAATTGTATCACCAGATCCAGTACCGCTACCACTAACATCAAATGCTACTGATAAAGCTCCTGCTGGGGTTATATTAACTTGAGAATTAGATGATGTAAAAGAAGCTACTGTTGCAGTTCCATAATCAGGTGAATAAGTTACTCCTACATCTCCTTGAGTTCCAGTTCTACCGTTAGAGCCGATTACTATATTTGATCCACTGGTAGCACTTTCTATTATATAGAATGTACCGTTTGTAGTTAAAGAACCTATTGGTGCTTGAACAATAGTTAAAGCTGTTTCAGAATTAGCTGATTGTTGAGATTCTGCATAGCTATCAAACACACTAGCAGTAATATCATAATTACCTGATGGTAGATCGTTAATTGCTTTAACTTCAAAAGACGAAGAATCAGCATTGTTGTAAACGATTTCAAAGAGTCCTGCGTTTGTACCAGTTAGACTAGCACTAAAGGGTACATCTCCATCTAAATCAGATATACTACCTGAAAATAAGGTTGTTCCTGCAACTCCTAAGTTGGTATTAAATTTAGATGACTGTGGAGTAAATGATGCAGTAGGAACTCTGTTACCTAATACCGATACTGTTAAACTATCTGTTGTAGTAGTACCAAAAGTATTTGTAAATGTAATAGTACTACCAATAGTATCACCACTTTGTGTGACTGAACCGCTTAAATTAGTAGATATGGTAAGGTTACCATTTGAACTCCCTATTGCTAAAGAAGCATTAGACGAAGTAAATGTACCTGATTGATTAGAATTATAATCTGCAGTAGTAGATCCATACTCAGAACTTTTAACTGACGTGCTGCTTGTATCTGATTCAACAATATAAGGTCCTGCTGACCAATTATCTGTTAAAGTAGCTGGTGTATCATCTGCAATAGGTATTGTTATAGTAGCAGGTGATGATAATGTATTAAAGTTATCTCTAACTTGTACTGTATACTTATAATTGTTTAATATATCTGAATTTAGGTATACTCCTACCTTTCTAGTAACATTTCCACTTGAATCCATTTGAAAAGGATTTTCATGTGGGTCAGATGCTTGTGAAGTACCGCTATATGATCCTGTTGAAACTGGTGTACCGTCTAATTCTACTGAGCTTAGAGTAAAGTTACTAAACGTAATAGAGTCACTTTCATTATCTGATGCTGCAATTGTACCTACAACTGCTCCATTAGCACTATTTTCGTTTATACTACTAAGTGTCTGATTATTTACTATAGGTACTAAGTTATCTGTAACATTTAATGTAATAGTTAAAGAAGAACTTGCATCTGTATCTTGTCCAGCTTCATAATGTGCATCAGATGCTGTTATACTCATTGTATATGTTGGAGTAGTCTCATAATCAAGAGAACTAGTCAACTGGTTAATTTGAACGTATGTAGATTCTTTTACTAATTCAAAATGAGTGTTATCTGACTGGGATGTTATTGTTATAGCATCACTATTAGTATCTGTAAAGAATATTCTACCTATATTAGTTTGAGTACCTTGGTTTTCGTTTCTATTTGTAGCAAAAGAAGTAATAATAGACCCTCCTATTGAGGTTTGTCTAAATACTGGTGCTGAATTAGCAGTTACATCAATATAAAGTGTAGTTGTATCAGTATCATTAAATGTATCTGTTACTTTCACTAATACTGGGTGTGCTAGTTCACCGTCTCCTCTATTTACTGTGTTAAAGTTAGCTGTTGTAGGTACTGTATTAAGGGTTACAACACCAGTTGATGATACTTTAACTAAATTATCTGTATATCCTGCTTGTGTAGCAAAAGTTAATGCTTGTCCTTCAGGGTCTGTAGCTGTTAGTGTAGTTATTATTGAGCCGCTAGTAGTAAACTCTGCTATATTAAATTGAGTACCGCTAGTGAAAGACGGTCCTGTATTAGGGTAAAAGACTGCATTTAAGAACTCTTGAACACTCCCTGATGTTCCTGGGTTAAATGATGATGTAAATAAAGACGGTAGTAATTGTTGTGAAATAATCCTGTTCCCGTCATAAGTTACAGCACCTCCACCACTTCCTGTAGCTACTGTTAAGTTAAATGTTGTTTGATCACCTTTTGTAAAGGTAATTATATTATTACTAGCTGATGCTGCTTGAATTAAGCTACCAGTAGATGTTGCTCCAAAAGAACTTGTTTGATCTGCAGTTATAAACGAACCTGTTTGAGAATTAGTTACAAACGATGCAGTAGCAGAATTCTGTACAAAGCTAGCTGTGTTAACATTAGAAGATGTAATAAATCCAAGGCCTTCTATCTGTATTGATGAAGATACTGTTCCTGCTGGTAGATTAGCATCACCAAATCCAGAAGCTGCTATAGAGGCAGATAAAAAAGTTGAGTTTATAAAAGATGCTGTGGAGGCAAGTGTTGAAGAGGCAACTGTTCCATCAATATTACTACCAAGTATATAGGAAGCTGATGTTGCAAGTGATGCACTTACTGCTGTATCACTAGAAGTAACGAATCCGAGCCCTTCAATCTGGGTAGAAGATGATATAGTCCCGGCAGGGACTGATGATCCTCCGCTTCCGAATCCTAAATTAGCTGCTGATGCTGAGGTTAAAAACCCAGATGAGCTAATTTGAGCTGAAGATGATATTAAACCTGAAGAGGTTACAATATATGACCCTGTAACTGCTCTTAAGCTAGATATACCAGTAAGTAGGGAGCCAGTAGTAGTGTTTAATGCAGCGGAAGAAGACTCTAATGCTCCTACCCTTAGGTTTGCTGATGCGGAAAAGGTGTTTAACGGCCCTAAACTAGCAGATCCTGCAAATCCTGATTCAACATTACTAAGACGAGTGTCTAAACCTACTTCATTAATATATAATTCAGATCCAGAGATGTTTAGACCACCGGAATACGGCTGTAATTCAGCTGTAGAACTACCAGAATTAAATATTATCGAACCGGAAAGTTCAGTTGTAAATTTTGTCATCTATCCTTATTAAATTAATGTTACAACCTTTGTTTGGAACTACTACTTATAAATATGCCGATACTATCAAAGTTTACTGACAGTTTCTGAAGTAATTTTTATGTTAGATTTAGAATATACTTTCTTAGTATTTACTAATTGTGCGTTATATGTGTCAGTAACTATATGTCCTAATAGGTTTATTTGAAATTCTGTCTTTATAGTACGGTCACTCCCCTGTACAATTTCAGCTGAAGTGGTATAGTTATCAATCATTGCTCTAAATCTAAAAGTAGATGGGTTTCCCCAATAAGAATCAGATGCAAAGTTTATACCCTCTACTATTTTATTATTTTGTTCTACATAATCAGTAAAGACTATACAGGAATAGACTATATTAACATAATCTGGAACTGCAACTGCGTATAATTCTCTTTCTTTCTTTCTATTATTTAGTAAGCCAAACCTATCGTATACATTATCCTTAGAAAACTTCTTTTCGAATATACCAAAGTTGTGTGGGCTATTAGCATCCATCTTATTTCCAAGTTCTCTATTCTTTTCTATGCTGTCTCTTCTAAACACTATTAAAGGTGCTTGCATCTTACCATTCTTATCACGGTAATAACCGTCTTTCTGCATAGCTGACCACCTTTCAGGTGAACCATATACCAGTGGAACATTGATTGGTTTGCCGTTCTGTGAGACAGTGGGCCTAAGTACCTCATTAAAGTAGTAGTGAATAGCTGAGTCTATCTCTTTTATACCTACTTTATAGGTTTCTACATTATCATCAAGCATAGATACTTGATTTCCTCTGTTGGTGCTCTGATCTAGACCCTCTTTAGGGCTGATTGTAGAGTTAGTATCGGGATTAGTATAGGTTGTTATACTATCTTGTGCCAGTTGCTCTTGACTTTTAGGGAGTAGAGGTTTTTGTGCCATATTATCTTACTTCTGTTATTCCTACTTTGTCTGCTCTTGTTAAATGACAGTCAACTACAATAGATATAGTAGATCCAAACCCGCTTCCATAGGAACTTAAGTTATATTGATTATCTCTACCCATAAATAACTGGTTTTCTTTAACTGTATCTACTTCATAGAAGTCATTATGCCATTCTACTATGTCTCCAACCTCTGGTATTACTGAGCTATCTTTTAAATCCTCTCTTAAGAAAGCAAATGATGCTTCTCTGCCTAAATCAGGACCAAACTCTTGTATGTCGATGACTTGGTCACCTCTAGTTATTAAACAATTAAGTTTTACAGCATTCCAGAAGGATTTTTGTAAAGCTTCACCGTATAGATTAACGTCTGTATCCTCTAAACTTAGTTTATGGTACAAAATCTCTTGTTCTACTATGTCTTGTAGTAGTTCTCTGTTAATATTAACGAGTAAGTCGAAGTCTCTATTGGATCCAAATAGCATATTAGTATTCCCCTGGGCGTTTCATGCGTTCTACTGATTTATCTGCTACTTTAAAAGCATTAATCTCTGTATACTTACTCATAGCGTTCTGCTTTAGTGATGTAAATGCTTCAGATGCTGGTTTTTGAGTGATTATTTTTACTTTAAACGTATATTTACTAGTTGGTGCGTCAGAACCTGCTATAGTACATGTAGTTACACCAGGTAACGCTCGTATTAAGTCAGCTAGTACAGAAGGACTAGTATCTCTACTAACTACCTGTACCATTGCACGGTACGGTGTATAAATTGCTTCGTCTAGTATTATTTTTGATAACTTCATTATCCAATATATATTGTCATAGGTACATTACCTAAGGTTTTCATTAAATTTTCACCCTCATTTGCTTTTCTCTCTAATTGAGCTTGTCTAGATGTCTGATCTAGCTGTTCTCTTAAAGCCATTATTAAGGCTTCCTTCTCAGCTCTTGAATCTGTCAATAAATCAGCTTGATTAAGGGTTGCTTCTGCTCCCGGTACTGGAACTGTTTGATATTTACCTCTTATGTAAGCAAGTAGCTCTTTTGCTAATGCTAAAGTATACTTAAATGCCCATTGTCTACCTACACTGTTAATACCGCTGTACATAGGATTAGTATAAGGTACTTCTGCTATATTAGTTATTAAACTACTACCTTCTAATAAGGATACAGCTTTTTTATCGTTAACTTTATAGTATTCAAACCTTAATTTATGGTTTTCCTTGGGAATAGGAAATAATTTTAATTTATTATTAACCATTTCAAAGGTATATGTAGATCTTCTTATCTGATCGTTAAACTCAATAGCTTGAACCTTCAACATATCAAAGGATGCTGGCATTAGTAAGAAGTTAACTCCAGGACTATAAGATCCAAAGTCGAATGCATCCATAAGTGACTGTACACCTGTACCTGTACCGGCATAAGGGTCAAAATACCTTAAAATAGCTGGAGGTGCCTCATAAAAGACTCTTCTTACCTCTATACTGCCTTTAATTCCTTCATCTACTGCCCATTTGTCTAGGTCATAGTCTTGTATAGATTGACTTAGTTGTAATGAACCTGTATACCTAGTTACGAAACCTCCTACATCTGCTTCAGTTCCGTAATTTTTACTTATATTAACCACTCTATCTAAAGAAGGGTTTATTAATTTATTATTTGCACTAATTGCTTTAGAAGAACCTTCTAAAGAAAGGTAATTTTCTCTAATTTTATACTGAAATACTTCATTCCCTAATGTTGTAACAGCTTCTTCAAAGCATGCAAAGAAGTTACCGTCTTGTAATTCCACATCCATTAGTGGGTACCCTAAACGGGTTCCACAGAACTTTGCTACTTTTACAGCATCAGTTTGAAACTCAGTATCGCTATCGTAAAATCCGAAGGGAGTTGAGCTTCCTGAAGTGAATGTTGCTGAGCCGTCCCATATAGTTACACTTGCCATCTAAATATAGTTTATATATAAATAGACAAAAAAAAAGAGGCCCGAAGGCCTCTCTTTAATATTACTCTAAAGTCTATCTTAGATTTGATTTAAATCAGAAATAAAGATTTTACCGTAGAATTCTGGTCTGATCATCTTCTTAGCGTAACGAGTCATTAAACCTTTTCTTGGAGTGAAGGTTTCTGGATCGTATACTAGAGGAGTCATCATTAATGGTACGTAAGGTGCATATACAGCTCCTGTTTCTAGGAATTGTGAACCTCTGTAACCCATTAGGATTGTATTCTCAGTCATATATGGGTTTTTGTACACTTTAAAGCGGTTAGCTAAAGCTCCTACTTTTTGTACTCCCATGTTAAAGTCCATTTGATCGCCATCAGTTGCAGCAGCATATCCTGGAATAGATTCTAATACTGTTGCTACAGTAGGAGAAACTACTAGGAAGTTTGCACCACCTCTTAAAGTTTTCTGGTGAATCTTGTTAGATACTTTTTGGATTTTAGTTCCTAATGTTTGGAACCACTGTCCTTGAGTATTGTAGAAATCAGAAGTTGAAGTAGACCAAGCTGATCCATCCCATACTTTATTGTTTTCTGCAGACCACTTTTCAGTAGTTCTTGCATCAAGAATCAACATATCTAAAATCTCTAGGTCGATTTCCATTGAAATGTATTCACTAAGTAGTGAAGTCAATTCAGCTTCAGCATCGATTGAGTGATATGCGTTAAGATCTTGTGCAAATTCTGGAGTCCATTGAGCCTTTAACTTTCTAGTCTTAGCAACAATTGCCTCACTAGCTAGTTT
>Ga0114994_10002784_pt1 | contig 12802 bp, 5 predicted proteins | sample ArcticOcean_MG_C_9_FD_87043 | JGI IMG/M metagenome (GOLD analysis project Ga0114994, IMG submission 87043) | Marine microbial communities from western Arctic Ocean - ArcticOcean_MG_CB2_152 | ecosystem: Environmental > Aquatic > Marine > Oceanic | place: Arctic Ocean: Canada Basin | collected... | reverse complement strand
TCTAACACCACGTGCCCGTCAGAATCGAACATTGTTTTGAAATTCCCGCGGCCGCCCGAAGGCAAAGAAATGGACTTCGGTACCTTCCCTGGTCGACGGTTTGCGCAGGAAACTGGACGCCGTGGTAGCGGCCGCCGCCACCGCCACCGCCGCGGCCAAGTTGCGGTGGACCGGAGAAATAACCACTATGCGTTTGAAGCTAGACGACGCGGAAGCGTCCGCCGCGGCACTCACCGCGGCGCTCGTCGCGAGCCGCGTGAATGCCGCCGACGAACACCTTCATCGAATGCGGGCCGAGCACGTCGAAGCGCCGACGGCGCTGCAAGACTGCACCTATATATCGCGGCGGCGCGCGTCCGGACTGCTCTCCGGCTAGTGAGTAATGTTAACTTGAAATGAACCTAGAAACGACCCGGGGGGGGGTAGTCCGCCCGGCTACTGGCGAGTAGTATTAAAGCTTACGCAGCAGCTTTCCGCGCGGCCCGCCTTTCCTTCTTGCGCTGAAATTTCGCTTTGCGCGCCGCGATCTGCTCGTCCGACAGAGGCCTGGCTTTTTTGCGGGCTTTGGCTGCGGTGTGCCGCTTTTCCCGGGCTCTCACTTCCTTGGCCTCGCGCGAGGCCTTCTGCTCGTCCGTCAGCTCAAATTCGCGCAGACCCTTGCGCGCCGCCTTGATCGAGCGTAGCTCGCGCTTGACGGTCGTCTCGTAAGCTTTCGAGCGCATGAACTCGTCGGCCGCCGCGCGCGTCGTGAAGGGCGCCGTCTCGGGGCACAGCGTCACGTGGTAGACCGTGCGGCCCTTTTTGGTGGTGCGCTCCTCGACGGGCGCGAACTCGGCGTCCGAGTCCGACGCGTCCTCGTCGTCGTCGTCGTCGCCCGCTTCCTCGCCGGTCGGCACGCGGTTGCCCGTCTTCTTGCTGAGCTCGGCGAGGGCCGCAGCGTACTCGGCGTCGTCGTCGTCGTCGTCCGACGACGCGTCATCGTCCTCGTCGTCCGTGTCGCCGCGGCCCAGGTCCTCGTCCTCGAGGTCGCTGAACTCGTCGTCATTGTCATCCGCCTGCTTGCCGCGCGGTCGCTTCGACATGTTGTTGTTTGTTCGTGCGACCAATTGCGCTGCGCGCTGCTCTCAGTCTGCAGTAGTCCGCAATGGCACTGCTGCTCACAAAAAAATCGCCTTGACGGGTTTTATTAGACGGGTTCCTGACGATCGCATCGCGTCCACCGGCGTGGCGCGGCTTCGCTAAAACAAGTTCTAATGATCGGTTTCGACAGATCCCTACAGCCCTCGAAGCTAGAGACGCCGCGGGAAAGGCCGCGAGGAAGGAGAGGGAGGCAAACCTGGCAAAGATGACCAAAGAGGAGCTCAACAAGGAACGGATCGAGGAGGCGCAGAAGACGAACTTCGGGACGAGGGACGAAGGCGGCGCGGGGTGCGTGTGTGCGATTCAATGAAAATTCAATGCTGAGCCCTAGAGCTTGATCGAGCCGCAACTTCCGCGCGGCGGCGCCTGACGATTCACGGTCCCAACATCAAGCCCGAGTACGCCTTCGCCTTCGCCGCCCGGGACACATTTTTCGCCGTAGACGACGCCGACACCGCGTTCGTTACTCGAACCTTCGGCTACGACCTCGTGAACCCGGCGGCGACGGCGCACCACGACGGCTATTGGTATTCCGTCGGTGCCGGCGCGGATCGCTTGCCGCCCGCCGACCTCGTCCCCGCGTGGCCATCGGGGGAACCTGCCCAACCCGCGACGACCGCGTTCCACGCGAACTGCGTCGCGTGTAGACTTCCTCACTGTAATAACTAATCTCAACGCGCCCACCATTCGGGTCGCGCCTATAATACGAATCCCAGCCGAAACCCGTTTAGGGCTCGTGAACCCGAACCCGACCTCAGGTGTCGCCCCGGGGCGCGGCTTCAAGGGGGCGCTAGGAAAACCCGCGCGCTACTTTAAGATACCCGCACGCGACCTCGCGGTGCCGGCGCGACGCCGCGACCTCGCGGTATTCTGGACCGTAGCGGCCAGTACAACAGAGGTGCGAGCATACGCTGCTTAGGCATCTTGCAGCGCGTGGCCGGTTGTCCACAACTTGCATACTGCAGCACCGCTTGCATAAAACAAGCAGCTGGATAAAGACACCGGGTAAGCCAGCGGCGCATGAACGTAGTCGGCATGCTCTTACTCACGACTTCCGCGCGCGCACTGCGACCGGCGGCCCGGCGCCTGGGCTCCCGCTGCTTCCACTACCGGAGCGGCGGCAAAAGCTCCGCCGGCACGGCCGCGGCGGCCGTCGGCTGCTTCGCCGCGAGCGCGGCCTACGCCCTCGGCGACGAGCCGCAAAATGAAGAGCACGACTGGGCGGGCGTGCTCGACACGGCGACCACGGGCGCGGCGGCGCTGCGGCGGCGCGTGCCGGAGGGCGACGGCCGGGGCATTGTGGTCGCTATTCTGGACACGGGCGTCGATCCCGCCGCACCGGGCCTCCAGACGACGACGACCGGCGCGCCGAAGATGCTGGACGTCTTAGACGCGACAGGTGCTGGCGACGTGGACCTCAACGCCACGGCGACGCCCGATGCCGACGGGTGGCTCACAAACCCGGCGACCGGGCGCAAGCTCCGGGTCGACGTCTCAACCTGGGCCGTCGACGGTACGAAGTGCGCCCCGCCCAAGGACGGCGTCTACCGCGTCGGCGGCAAGCGCACGGCCTCCCTCTTCCCCGCGCCCATGTTAAGGCGGCTCAAGGGCGAGGCCAAGAGGTTTGACGACGAGGCGTACGCGCCGCTCCGGGCCGCCCTGGCGGCCGCGGCGACTGAGAGCGACGAGGCCGCCGCGCGCCTGGTGGCCTTTGATGCCGCGCGCAAGGCGCTCACGCCGACGGACGCGAGCGTCGCGCCGTTGCTCGACGTGATCTCGTGGCGCGACGGCCTGAGCGGCGCCTGGCGCTGCGTGGCCGTCGACGGCGCTCGTGAAAGCGACCTGGTCGCGCACCCGCCTCATGTCCTCGGCGACTTCGGGGCCGCGACCGCAGCGGGCGAGGCGAGTTCGCGCTGGGTGTGCTTTGGCGAAGCGGACATGCAGCTGACGTTGTCGGCGTCGAGCCCGGACGCGTTTTCGGAAGCGCACACGTGCTCCTTGGTCGTAGCCGGCGGCGACCACGCCACCCACGTGGCCGGCATCGTGGGTGCGTACAACGGTAAGGACCGCGACGACGGTGTCGCGCCGGGCTGCCAGCTCGTCTCGATTAAAATAGGGGACTCGCGTGTCGGGACCATGGAGACGGGCTCGTCCTTACGTAGAGCGCTCGTCGCGGCGCGGCGGCTCAAGGTCGACGTTGTGAACCTCAGCTACGGCGAGGCCGCGCGCCTGTGCGACACGGGGCGCTTCGCCGAGCTGAGCGAGCGCTTAGTCCGGGGCCACGCCGACCACGGCGCGGTCTTGATCTCGAGCGCGGGCAACAACGGCCCCGCGCTGACGACGGTCGGTGCGCCCGGCGCCAGTGTCGACGCGCTCATAAGCGTCGGAGCCTACGTCAACGGCAACATGTGCGGCGACCTGTACGGCATGCGCGCGCCGGCGACTAATGCAGGCGGCCCGGAAAGCGCCACACATGGCGGCGTCATGTACTCGTTCTCGTCGCGGGGCCCCGCGACGGACGGCGGCTGCGGCGTGCACATCGCGGCCCCCGGCGGCGCCGTGACGAGCGTGCCCAAGTACTCGCTCCAGCCGCAGCGGCTCATGCACGGGACGTCCATGGCGGCGCCGAACGCTGCAGGTGCTGTGGCGTGCCTGCTGAGCGCCGCGAAGGCGTCAGGCTTAAAACCGGCGCCCGACGCCGTGAAAAGATCATTGGAGGCGACCTGTCAAGCGCTGCCCGGCGTGGCGAGCACGGACCAGGGCCGCGGGCTCGTGGACGTGGACACCGCGCTCGCGAGCCTGGGCGCCATCGGCGAGGACCTCGACGTCCGCTTCGAGGTGCGCGTCCCGGCGCGGGCGGCGGGCGCCGGCGCGCCGGGCGCGCGCGGCATCTATCTAAGGGAGCGCTGGGAGACCTGTGGACCGCGCGAGGTCGCGGTGACGGTCGTGCCGAAGTTCCAGGGCGACGACGAAGTCAGTGCGGAGCGCAAGGGGCTGTTTAGAAGGGACGTGCGGCTCGAGGCGACCGTGCCGTGGATCGAGGTGGGCAAGGGCGTCATCGTGACCCGCGGCGGCAAGGCGTTTACATTAAGGGTGGATCCGGAGGGCGCCGGGCCCGAGGGCGCCGGGCCGTTCTGCGGGGAAGTCCTCGGCTTTGATGATGCGGTGCCGGACGCGCCGCCCCTCTTCCGCGTGCCGGTGACGGTCGTGCGGCCCCTGGCCGTACAAGGCGACGCCGTGGAGCTCACGCTGCCCCCGTCCTTCAGCGCCGGCGACATCGCGCGGAACTTCGTGGCGCCGCCCGCCGGCGCCGCGTCGGCGACTATTGAAGTCACGTGCGCCGGCGACGGTCTGGGGCGGCGCATCGTCCACGTTTCCACGGTGCAGCTCCACCCCCAAGAGGCCATGGAGTCCGGCTGGAGCAAGCGCCGCGCCTACGTGCACGACGGCGAGAGCTGCGTCTACGACGCGGGCCGCGTCGTGCCGGGCACGTGCATGGAGGTCTGCGTCGCGCAGGATTGGAGCTCGCTCGAGGGCGCGCAGCTTAGTGCAAACGTGAAGTTCCAGCCCGGCTGCTCCACTATCGAAACCGTGGCGCTGCGCGGCACGCGGTCCGTGACGTCGATTCCCCTGGAAGCGCCGGCCTGGGCCCGCGGGCCGGTCGTGGCCTCGCCCAAGCTCAAGTTGACGCGGTGGCGCCGCGCGCTGCGGCCCACCACGTCCTCCGTGACGCCCTTGGAGGGCGCCCGCGACGCCTGGCCGGCGGGCGCGGCCGCGGCCCAGCCGGCGTACGCCCTGAAACTCGAGTACGAGTTTGCGGCGCCCAAGGCCGGCGCGACGGCGGGCGGCACGCGCTTCCTTTTTGCTGGCGATGAATGTGTGTATGATGCGCCCTTCGACGGCGCCTTCGCCGAGGTCACGGAGAAGGCCACGGGCAAGATTATCGGTTCGAGGGACGCACGGGTTTCCGGGAAGATCGGCCCGTTGAAGCCGGGCGGCAGTTACGTCGTCAACTTTCTGATCCAGCACGAGGACGAGAAAGCTCTAGAGAAGCTCCGCGACGCGGAGTGCTGGCTCGACTCGGAGCTGAGCAAGGCCATCGACGTGCCTGTCTTCGGCACGGCGCAGGCGGCCTACGCGCGGGACAACAGCTCGGGCTTCAAGGACGTGCGCCTCGCGCCGGGCGACAAGAAGGTGGCGTTTGCCGCGCCGCCCGACGAGAGCAAGCTGCCCGCCGAGGCTTTGGCCGGCGACTTGTTGACGGGCTCCGCGGGGCTCTGCCGGTCGGCCGCCAACACGGAGGGCCCGTCTAGAAGGCCGGCGGTCGGCTTGACGTACAGTGTGCCGCCGCGCTCGAACAAGACCGCGAAAAAGGCGGCGAAGGCGAAGGAAGTTTCGGCGAAGGCCGCTCCGGACGCGCCCAAGGCCGGACGCGCCCGCGAGTTGCTGGGGGCCGCGGCGGTGGCGCTCGACGATGCGGCGGCCATCGCGCTCGCCGACAAGGCGGCGGCGAACTACGTGGCGGAGCTCAAGAAGGGCTCGCTCGACGACGCGTCCTCCGACGCGCTCCGGCGGGCGGTCGTGGCCTACGACGCGAATCGCACGGCGGCCTGCGCGAGCGCGGCGCTCTCGCGGGCGGCCGCGGGCGCGGCGCCGGGCTGGAACGGCAAGAACGGCACCGCGCCGATCGCGAACGCGACGGCGGCCGCGGGCGTCGCGGCGGCGGCGGCCGATGTGATGAGCGTGCTGGACGTGGATGCTATCAAGGATTCGAGGGCGACACGAGACCGCGATGACACGTCCTTCGGCAACGACACGGCAGCAAAAGACGCCACGAGTGCGTTGCGCAAGAGAGCCAAGGAGGACTACGCGGCGCTGTGCATGGCGAAGCGCTGGAGCGCCGAGGCCGCCCTGGCGACCGACGCGGCGGCCTTCGAGACCGCCATGCGCACGCTGGACGAGTGGGTCGACACGGCCAAGTCGACCGTCTCGGACGCGCGCCTCCGCGCGAAGCGCTTCGAGGCCCGCGGCGAGCCGGGCCTGGCGGTGCGCGACCTCGGTGTCTGGCTCGACGCCGACGCGAAGAAGAAGAGCGGCGGTGCCGTGACGGCGGACGTCGCGGCGCTGCGCGAGCTGCGGCGCGACCTGATGGCGGGCCTCGGCTGGGAGCGCCTCGCCGCCGCCGAGACGAAGAAGATCCTCGACGACTTCCCGAACTGCTCGGGGGCGTCGTCTTAGCTTAGGGGCCCTATATCTAATCGAAGTACTAACCGTGGCTGAGTCTCGTGCGCTCCAGCGCCCCGTGCCTCGTGCGATGACGGCGGTCCGCCTACCAGCACGCCATCGTCCCGCAACTGCGTCTGCTCGATGGCGTGGAGGTTAAAGGCAGTGATAAATGTGCTGCACTTAAGCTGCGAGCAAGCGCGAGAGGGGTAGCTACGCGAGGGGGGGCGCGATAGATAGAGGGTAGTGAGTAGAGAGCGAGGAGACGGGACGCCGGCGGACAAGGTTGAGCGAGAACCAAACCAACGACCGCAGACACGGCTCAAATAGACATGAGTGACCTTCTCGTATGGGTGGTTTCTGAAGAAACTGGGTATAGTGAGTGGTGCGCGAACGACCGAATTAAAAAATGCTGAAATCACTGGAAGATAAATAATTTCATTTGCTCTTAAACGGAATTGGGTGCCCCATACCGTTAACGGTACGGGGCAGACAGGCCCTAGTAGCCTGAGGTTTTGCGCCCCGGGCCGGCCACTGCCAGTGGCACTAGCCCTACGGTAAGAATTAAGTCACGGTGTGTAACTCATGGGCTCTCCGGGACCGAGGTCGTACATGATCTTGCCACTACAGACCGAGGGGCACCCTAATTCTCTCCTCCACGGTGACCTCCCAAACAAATGGTACAGGGCCGTAAGCAGGACTTTCGGACAATGCCTCTAGTCTGTTTTCTATGTTTATAAGGAAAGAACCCGGCCAAGTCATGAAGACTGGAACCCGGCGACCGGCCCGGGCCGTGCAAGTAGTCACCAGGCTTAAGTATGGGAATAATTAAGCTCCGTCGTCGTGAAGGTCGAGCGCCTGGCCAATGGAGGCAAACGTCTGCACGTCGATCAGGAGCGCGTGGCGGAAGGGCAGCCCACCCGGCAGGACGAGCTCGAGCGTGCTCGAGGGCACGTCGAACGAAACCCGATCGAGCACCTGGAGCGCCCCGCCGTCGGCACCCTCGCAGAACTCGTAGAGCAAATTCACGCGCGCGCCATCCTCGTCGACTTCCCAGGCGCCGTCGGCGGCGCGCGCCGCTTCCAGCGTGGCCGCGTCGCGGAGGAGCAGCACGCCCAACGCCGGCTCGTGGACGCCGCCGCGCGGCGCCGCCAAGTCCGCCGGGGCCGCCACCGTCCAGCGCACGACGCGCACCGGCGGTAATGACCGCGCGAACGCCAGCCTAGGCGCCGCGCGGCGCCAACCGCTTTGCAAACTGAGCTCGACGAGGAGCTGCGCCGCCAGGTTCCGCGCGACCGGGTGCTCGGCCATCTCGCCCAGCACGGCGTCGAGCGCCCCGGCCGCGGCGTCGACGGCGGCGGCCACGAGCGCCACGACGGTCGCGATCGTGGTCTTCGGAAACGCGAAGCCCGCGTCGACGGGCGCCGCGGTTGTAATTCGGAGCTCCGGGTCCATGGGCACGGGGAACGTGCGCACCAACAACTGCCCCAGGATCCGGCGAAACGCCACGCGCCCGTCGCGCTTCTCCCGCTTGGCGCGGAACCGGGCCGCCGGCGCCGGTGTTAGACATGCGGCCTTTCGCGCCCACGCCACGCGCAGCCCCCCCTCCTCCTCGACGGGCATCGCCACCCAGCCCACGGCCCGCAGCAATTTGCGCTGCGCCCACGTGTCAAAGGGCCACTCCTCTCCGAGCAGCGTATCCAGGGACGCGCAGCCCGTCAGCGCGTGCGCCGTGAGGAGCCGGCCGCCCGGGGCCACGCAGGGCGCGAGCGCTAATAGGACGTTCCACAGCCCGGCGTCGTCACATGCGGTCGAGGCGTCGACGCAGTCGTAGCGGCGGCGCCGGAAGGCCGGCGGCCGCGTCAGCGCGTCCGCGCAGCTAATAATGAAGGTCGCGCCCGCGGCGAGGGCGCCGAGCTTCGCCCAGTACTGATCGCACACCTTCAAAAACGCCTCGGACTCGATCGCGAGGCCGTCGAGGCGCGCGAACGCATGCGCCGGGCCCTGCGTCTCGCGGAAGGCGCCTCCCTCGTCGAGCAGCGTCGCGTTCGGGCGGCCCCTCTTGCGCCGCTGCTTGCCGCCAGGGCCCACTATTCCATAAGCGAGCCAGGCCTCCGAGACACGGCTCCCGCCGCCGGCGCCGTCCACGGCCACCGCCGCGGCGCGGGCGCGCGCGTACGCGTCCGCGCCCGGCGCCGCGAGCCACGCGGCGGCGCACCACCGGATCGCGGCGCCCTTGCGGACGCGCACGTCGTCCTCTCCATCGAGGCCCAGGGCGATCGCGCGCAGCTCGTTTGTCACCAAAGCGTCGCTCTTCTCGTCGAGCCAGGCGTCGGCCCAGAGCTGGCGCGCGGCCTCGGCCTCGCCGCGCCGCAGCAGCCGCAGCAGCACGACGTTGCGCGCGGCGACGCAGGCGTTCGCGTCGTTCAGGGTGATCTCGACGTCGTCCCAGGCCGCCGCCGTCGCGAGCGCGTGGCGGCAGTCGCCGCTGCACGCGTAGAGGACCCGTAATCGCGACGAGCCCGCCGTCGGCGCGGGCAGCGCGCGCGCGGGCGTGCTGCCGACGAGGAAACTGCTCATGCAGGCATCATTCAGTTTGCGGCGCGTGAGCGGCCATCGCTGCTGGTCTTCGGCCATAGTGTCGTCGCTGATCAGCAGCTCAATGTTCACAAGACGCAGCGATACCAAAACTTGCATACTCGAAAACCCGTCGTTTTCGTTTTCGTGCGGGTTTCCAGTTTGGTCCACATTTTATTGCTCTTCGTGACCGGTGCGCGTTGTTAAGATCGCTGCGGAACGCGCCGCCCCTCAAACGCCATCCACAGACTTCCTATCAGCTGGACCCATGCCTCGGCTGGCGCTGCTCCTCGGCCTCGCCGCGTACGCCAATGCGGAGGTCCGCGTGCGCGCGCTGCCGCATGACCTCGTCGAGGTCACCGTCAGCGCGACGACGCGGGTTCCCGAGGGCAACACCAGCCGGGTCGTGACGACGCGCGGCCGCTGGGACGCGCGCTGGGGCGCGGGCGGCTTCCCGCAGGGCGCGTTCGCCGACGGCGTCGACGCAGAAGGCGCCTGGCACCAGGTCGACCCGACGGCGCCGCTCGCGGTGGCCGACCTCGCCGCGTTCCGACTGCGCTGCCCGCCGAACTCGGCTTTTTCGAGGCTCGGCGACGGCGTCGTGCTCGGCGCGCGCTACGCCTCGCTCGCGGCGGCGCGCCGCGGCGGCGCGGAAGCGCGGACGGCGACTATTGTCGCGCCCCGCGCCGTGCTGCTGGAGACGCCCCTGCGCGAGGCCGTGGCGGCGGCGGTCAACGACACCACCACGCGGCGGCCCGCGCCGGTGCGCGTCGTGCTGCATGCGGCCGTCCGCGACCGCACGGGCGGCGCGCTCGTGTACTCCGTGGAGAGCGACCGCGCCACCGAAATCATGCTCGAGGCGACGGTGCCTGGCGCGCTCGACCCGCTGCTGTCGGAGTCGACGGTTATCATCGACAGCGTCTCCCTGCCGCTCGTCGACGTCCCGGACCTTGCGTTCCGCCTCGACGGCGACACGGCCCGCGTCTCGGTGACGCTCCGCATAACATCGCGGGCCGTGATCCGTTTGGCATACCTGGCGCGGTACCTCGCGTTCGACGAGTGGCCACCCGACGTGTACAGAGGCGCGGACGTGCCGGCCGGCTTCGTCGCGTACGAGGACGCGCGCGGCGAGCGGGCGCTGGCCTTCTCGAACGCGGTCCTCGTGCAGACGCCGGAGATGGATCTCTCAATGCCTTTCAACGTCGCCACGCTCCAGGGCACGCTCGCGGCGCTCCACGTCGGCACGGTCCTCGCCGCGCTCGTGCGGCGGAGCGCGCCGATAGCATAAGTACAAATTTCAATTAGTTGGGGCCAACGGCGCCGTCCGGGCCGGCCGTGCCGTCTTGGCCGTTGTGGGGGCCACCCCGACAAGACGGTACGAATAATCGCGGAGTTCGGCCTTGTCCGCCACCGCGAGGCGGGCAAGCTTGCGTTCGTCGTCGCGCTTCCGGCGCGTGAGAACGGCGCTCCGGAGCGGACCAGTCCGGGCAAGTTCGACCACTCGGTTAGAAAGGGGCGCGCCGGCGTCGAGCAGCACGCGGGCGACGTCGTAATACCGCCGAGAAACCGCAACCTCGAGCGGATTCTCGGCGAAAACTTTGGTGCGCGCGCCTGCAGCAACTAAAGCCCGGACGACGGCGACGTGACCGTTGGCTGCCGCGTGCCAAAAGGCCACGCGTCCACGGTCATCCCGCGCGTCGATCCTTGCACCGCGTTCGATCAAGCAGTCGACGACGGTGCTAGTCCCGGCCGCGGCCGCGGCGTGCAAGGCCGTGAACCCCCGAGTGTCGGTGGTCGTCGCGCCGGCCGGCCAGGCCTCGAGGAGCAAGTCAAAGAGGGCCGGGCAGTGGACTGCTGGATCCCGTATTTGTCCTCGTCCTCCAGTACTGGTGGGGCGGCTGATGGCGCCAAAGAGCGGCGGCCGGCCAACGCGGTCGAGGCGAGCGGCCGCACCGTTATCGGCGGCGAGGATCAGTTTCGCGATCGACACCGCCGCGTCGGCGTCGGCCAGACCGCACACATCGTGGAGGAGCGTCTCACCAACGGGTGCGCCACGGTTAAGCAAGCTCTCGACAGCGTCGGCGTCGCCGCGCACGCACGCCTTCGCGAGGTTATTAGCAGTGGCTCTTCCTATCGGTACGGCACACGGCTTGACAGGTGGCGGCGCAGGCGCCGTCTTGATAGCCAGTGGCGCCGGCGCCGTCTCGACTGGTGCTGCATCTGATATCGGTGCATCTCTTGCAGGCGCATGAGGATCATCTGCCGACGATTCAGCTGGGACCTCCTTCTGCACCAACGCCGCGTCTACTCCTTTCTCGTAGTCGCCGTCGTCATAGGCTACGTCGTACGCGCCTTCTTCGTGCACCGCTTCGACTACGCCCGCGTACCACTCGTCTCCACCCATGAATCTCGCTTGAACGCGCACGCCGACGGCGAAAAGGGGCGATCGTTCCGGCGCCGGCGCAGCGGGCGTGGGTGGAGCCTCTGTCGTCGCAGGCCCCGTCTCGACCGGTGGCGGGGGCGGCGTTGCATCAGTAGTCAATGTTGTCTCCGGGGGCGGCGGCGGCCGGGGCCTCCGCCGCACGGCGCCGGCCGCGTGTCGCCGGAGCACGCCGACGACCTCCGTCTGCCGGGCGTCGCAGGCAATTTTGACGACGTCGGCGCCCGTCGCGGTGCGCCCGGCGGGGGACGCGCCCACGGCGAGGAGCCTTTCCACCGCGTTGGCGTCGCCGACGGCCGCGGCGGCGTGGAGGACCGTCCAGCGGTTGCCGTCGGTGAATCCCACTGCGGCGCGGCGGATGGCGCTCGGGGCGCGCTCGACCGCGGCGAGGAGCGGGCCCGTTGCGGCAGTATCGCCCTTGGTCAACGCGTGGAAGAGCTTCCGGCCCAGCAGGCGTCCGCGCGCGTGCGCGGCGCCGACCGTCAGCGGTGCCGGCGGTGGAGGCGGTGGCGGCACGTCCTGTGGCTCTGATGGCGCGTCTTGCGGCGGTGGGGCGGTCTCCAGCAACAATACAACGGCGTCGTGTCCAGCGCGGCGCGCGGCGGCGACTGATTTGCTCGACACGCGTGTGTATCGCAGCAGCGCCGCGCAGCACTCGACGGCGGCCTCCTCGGACTCTACGGCCGCGGCGAGCTCGAGCGGCGTCGGCGACGTGAATGAACTACCGACGCGCGCCCGCGAACCGGCCAGCCTCCGGCGCGCCGCGGGCGCCGCCTCGCGTGGCAGTACCTCGATTGCAACGTGGTCGCCTCGCTGCGCGGCGTCGAGCATCTTGATGTGAACGCCGTAGGCCGGATCACCGACCGCGACGGGCTCGTCGTAGGCGTTCTCACTCTCGGGAGCTTCCGCCGGCGGCTCGAAGTCGGTCTTGGCGCTATTGGCGTCGCCAGTGGCCGTAGGCTTGGCCTTGGGCTCCGCGGTCGGTTCGGCCGTCGCGGTGCCGTCGCTGTCGCTGGCGTTGTTGTCAGTCCCACGCCTGTCGCGCCGTTTGGCTTCGAGCTCTTCGCCAATCTGGCGAAGCACGCTGTCCGGAGCCTCCAGTGGCTCACGCTGGTCGTGCCGCTTGGCTTCGAGCTCCTCGCCAATCTGGCGAAGAACCGAGTCCGGAGCCTCTAGTGGCTTGGCGTCGGCGGCCTCGACGTCGTCGAGGCCGGCATTGATCGCCGCGAGCGCTTCGTCGGCCTCGCGGATCGCCGCGTCGATGGCGCGGCCCAGAGTGCTGTCGGGCCGCCCGACCGGGCTCGGGAGCGACCCCGCGGGGCTCGGCGGGGCGTCGGCCTCCGCCGCCGCCCGCGCCGCGCGCGCTGCAGCGAGCGCCTCGACACCCGCGCCGCGCCGCCGCGCGTCCCAGTCCTTATACGG
>Ga0114994_10002782_pt1 | contig 12810 bp, 17 predicted proteins | sample ArcticOcean_MG_C_9_FD_87043 | JGI IMG/M metagenome (GOLD analysis project Ga0114994, IMG submission 87043) | Marine microbial communities from western Arctic Ocean - ArcticOcean_MG_CB2_152 | ecosystem: Environmental > Aquatic > Marine > Oceanic | place: Arctic Ocean: Canada Basin | collected... | reverse complement strand
GGGTGGGTGGGGGGGGGGGGGGGGGGGGGGGGGGGGGGGGGGGGGGTTAGCGAGGAGCGAGGAGCGAGGAGCGGCTCCAACATATTTTCAAACACAAGAGAAAAGGCAGCTGCCTACCTTAGCTGGATCCAACAAATCCTTTATTTCCTCATTGTAAATTTCGAGGTAACTTATACGAACGAGAAACTCTGTATTGTCCGTTGATTTTATCATGTCGAAAACTTCATTGATTGCATGAATGGTTATTCCAAGTTCGTCCGGCGTTCCCATCAGTGTATGAGTTTTGCCTGAGGAAGTTTGACCATAGGCAAACACTGTAGAATTGTAACCATTCATTGCCTGCATTATGAGAGGCTTTGCAACTTTTGTGTAAACATCCAAAGTGGAATTCTTGGGCCCAAACACATGATCGTACACATACTCTCGGCCTTGAAGACCCTGGGTTTCGTGGTGGTGCTCTCGAATCATTTGCTTACCAACCTTTTTAAAAGCTTCCTTGTTCTTCTCTTCAAGCTCAATTTTGTTGAGAGGTCGGACACGAACACCAACAACAACCTTGTCACTGTCAGCCTCTATAGCAAGCTTCTTGAACTCTTTGAGCTTGTTCCATCGGGATTTGCCAGTGGTTGGCACACCCGAAGCATTCAAATTCGCTAATCTTGCTGCAAGCACAATTTTATCCATCTTTGTTTATTGTGATTTGGTTGGATATGTTTGGAATTATCTATAAAGTCTATCTTGGTGTATCAATAGAGGTGCTTAACAAAGATTGTGTAAAAAAATAAAGCAAAAAAAAAAAAAAATTGCTTTTCTTAAAGATATAACAGATAGCAAAGACTTCCGGTTCCAAACCAAAAGCACAAGCACAAGCACAAGCACAAGCAAAAGCTCGGAGACAACGTTCATATTCCAAGGATGATGAGATGCTTCGTCTTGTTTCCTACAAAAAGTATAAGTTGGATGAGCTTGCGGATTTTTATGTTCACCGCCGTCTTGCCCATGTTTTTGTACAAATAATAATTGCCACTCCCCACCTGCGTTTCATTACTCCAAATGTGATTACGCTTGGCAGCCTCTTGACAGGGTGGACAAGTGCAGTTTTTTTAGCTGACTGTTATGCTCCGAACTCAATGAATAAAAATTCCTATCTCTTCTCTGCCTTCTTTATGTGCTTGAGCATGACACTAGACTGTGCGGATGGCCAGCTCGCACGCGCGACAGGCCAAACATCTCCTCTGGGCCGCTTTTACGACGGAATTGTCGATATGCTTGTCATAATGTCTTACACCTCCGTTCTTGTGATTTCCGCACTGCGGAACGACCCTGTTAACCACCCATCTGGAGACTGGAATTGGTACATTCTGTCCATAATTTGCTGTGTCTCCCTCCAGCAGCACTTCATTTTGTATGACAAGGTGAAAATGGTTTACACTCTGCAGACCTCCAAGGAGGATGATCCGGAAAGGAAGCAGTTGGTTGAATCTGTCAACAACAAGCAGCTTAGAAAGAAAATGAAGGAGGGCAATCTGTACAATGCTTTCGTCTACAGAATGGCTATTTTTTATTCAGCGTCACTTGCAATTGACCCCAAAGATAATTTTTTCAAGTGGCGAGATCTTGACAACGACGTGGAGCTACGAAAAGAAATTGAGAACACGATGAGAATGCTTTCATTCCTGGGGAGCGGAACAGCCATTTTAATTGGGTATACTTCCATATTGATTTCTGGGTGGCATGAACATTTCTGGAAGGTTTTTGTCATTTTCCAAGCAGTGGTGGTGAACTTGTTTGACTGGATTGTGAGGAGAAACTGTGTGAGGCTTAAATTGCACAATGACAAGAGTACAGAGTGGAAGAGCGCAGTGCCATTCTTTCTTATTGCGGTTTTTTACGGCATGCTATTTAAACCATAACCTATTTCTGCCAAATTTCTTTCTCTTTTTCATCAACATCAAAGTCATATCGCGGGCGAGAGCTTCCCCCACCGCCACTTTCACGCCCCTTAAAGACTCCACCCACAAACGGCACTTGCCGCAGCATTGCCAAGACTAGAGGAAACATGTTTCCGAATAGGTTCATGAATCCAAATGCTTCCAACAACATTCCAATCATTGGCCGCCCCCAAATTACGAGAAAACACCCCAAGCACAAGCAGACCGTCGCTCTGGCTTTTTTAGGTTGGAGAAAATATCCAAGAAATCGGCCAGGGCCTATAACTAGCGGCAACCTGCAGTCCACGAGTGAGTTTTCAAAAGTTAAAGAACCGCAGTCGCAGTCACAGTCACAAAACTCACCCCAAAAAGACGAAAATGTTACCTACACGGATCAAATTTTTTTCGAAAAAGAGGGCCATACCCAACACTGTAAGCAGTCCCCCAAATGATAGGAACAAAAACCCCATTTTCCTGTTACTCGCGGCAAAATTCATAATCGACTCAACCCCCCCATTGTTGTTGCTTAGCATTGTTTGAGGTATATTACTGTCATAATAATGCTGCTGCTGTTTATATCTAGATCCGATGTCGTCGTTATTGAAGTAGGGGAATTCAAATTGAGATTCTGTTTTACCACCTCGCAAGTTTTGGTTTATGAGTGGGTGGGGGTTGGAAGTGGGCGAGGACAGAGAAATACTGCAAGCTAGCAAACAGTACAAGATCTCCTTCATGGTCTTGGAACCTTTACACAATCAAAAAAGGAAAATTTTAATTTTTTTCTTTTCCCAGTTTCCTAGCTTTCTAAAAGGATTGAATCAAAAATGCAGCGGTCGTTAGCATTGGCATATCGCATCGAGTTGTCAAAATTACTCAATGTTCGATCATCGACCCAATGTTTTTCGAGCAAAACAATAAACTCAAAAGAAGCTGACGACATGTTACAGTCTGAGGTCAATGAACCTGGCACACTGGTTAATGATGAAATAGTCATCAAACTGAAGGAAGAGGTTGCAAAAATGAAAGACAACTACATTCGGTCTCTTGCTGAGCAGGAGAATATCAGAACGATTGCAAAGCGCGATATTGATCAAGCCCGGCAATTTGCTGTGACAAAGTTTGCAAAGAATCTTTTTGAAGTGAATGATGTGCTCTCAATGGCACTAGAGGCAGTACCAGTTGAAATGAGGAGCTGTGATAACCACAAGGAGCTCAAGTCTTTGTACCAGGGCATTGACATGACAGAGAAGCTATTGGTAAAAGCGTTCGCAAGCTCCAACATTGAACGATTTGGGTGTGTCGGAGATATTTTCAACCCCAATGTTCACGACGCAATGTTTGCTTATTCTGATTCAGAGAAGGAGCCGGGGACAATTGGACAGGTGGTGAAAGTGGGATATTTGTTAAATGGTAGAGTTGTTCGACCAGCTTCAGTTGCAACAATTCAAAAAGGAAAAGGAGGGGTTGAGGTGGTATAGAATTAATTTAACACTTTTTCTAATTTTGTCAACAAACTTTTCCAAGGTAAACACCTCCTTTCCCTTTATTCCACTGTCTTACAAATTTGTCAACTACTTTTTCACACAACCTACCAGTCAAACTAATAGTCTTCACACGACACCAACTTTCCACATAGATAATTTCTATTTTGGGACAGCCTGGAACTCGGGATAGTACAAAGGCTAAGTAAATAATTGGTAGTGCGGTACTTGGACCATTTGCGAGGAGTAAATATTTTTTGTTGTTGTTGGAGGAGGAGGAGGAGGAAGCGGAGGAAGAGGAGGAAGAAGAGGCGGAAGAGGAGATCCATGACCGCAACACCATGAAAGCGTCTAAGAACGATCGAAAGGTTGTAAGGATTGAAGAAAAATATCCTTGGCCAACCTCTCGAGGGCGTCTTACTCGGTAAAATTTTGGAGGCTTCTGCCATTCGTGTTTTCTCTTGAAAAAACTCATTCTCCGTACTCGAGACTCAGATGTCACATCGGAAACAGCACAAACAAAGGACAAATCGTAATTATTAGCGAGGGTTGAGACGAGTTTACAAATTTCAGTTGTGTGCCCACCAGACCCTAACACACACAGTGTGCTAACAACCATTCCCCGATTGATGAACGGGTAGGTAAGTGTGCTGGATCGTTCTAAGGGTCGTGAGTGGATCTGGTGGGGCCTCAAAGTTTTTGTTTTTAAATTTGCCAAGTGGCGTGGGAGAAAGGGGGAGGGTACTGGGATACCAATAACTTTACGGCGGGACCATATACGTTTGAGTGAGCCGGTGGGACGATTATTTTAAGATTAAATGAGGAAGGGGGACTGTTCTAGAGAATTTATGTTTTTACATTTTTTTTATTTATTCAAGGACAAAAAGGAAGCCATTCATTTTTATTCACGATGAAATTGGTATGGCTGAGCTTGTCTCCCATCATGGGTTTTACAATGATGGCTCATCGAAAACCTCCCTCCTCGTTCCTCAAATCATTCACTTCGTCTGTGTTTGATGTTGAGGCCGTTGACTTTTCGGGAACTCGCGAGTCTATTGTTCGAGGTGGTCGTGATCAGTTTCCTAAAGTTTCCAGAGCTTTTGAAGGCATAAATTCTGTTGGGGTAATTGGATGGGGCTCTCAGGCGCCGGCCCAAGCCCAAAATCTGAAGGATACCTTCCAATCCGAGGGAATTGACATTTCTGTCACTATTGGCCTTCGCTCTGGCTCATCCTCCGCCGCCCAGGCCAAGGAGCAGGGGTTTGAAGTTGGCGAAATGTTCGATGTAATTGGCAAGTCCGATATGATCGTGTTGCTTATTTCTGATGCTGCCCAATCGCAGCTTTACACCAAGATTTTCGCGGCCATGAAGCCCGGAGCGACCTTGGGTTTGTCTCATGGATTCTTGTTGGGTTACTTGGACAGCATCAATGAGAGCTTCCCCGCCGATATGCCTGTCATTCTGGTTGCTCCCAAGGGAATGGGGCCCTCTGTGAGGCGTCTGTACGAGCAGGGAAAGTCGACCAATGGTGCTGGTATAAACAGCAGTTTTGCGGTGCACCAGGGTGGCCAGAAGGCGAGGTGAGGAAATTGAAATTCTGCCTTATCTTATACAAATAAATAAATGAACAACAAATCAGCAATCCATCCTAACCATCCTCGCCACCCCCCCCTCCCCCCACTCCCATAGGGAACTCCCGCTCGGCTGGGGAATTGCCATCGGCTCTCCCTTCATGTTTGAGACAACTCTTAGGGACGAGTACAGATCTGACATTTACGGCGAACGTGGAATTCTCTTGGGCGGAGTTCACGCCATAATTGAGGGTTTGTACAGGCGCTTTCAAAGGGTTGATGGTATGACCAAAGAAGACGCGTTCTTGAACAGTGCTGAATCCATCACTGGAGTCATTACGAAAATTATATCCAAGGACGGCATTTTGAAGCTGTACGAGGAATTGAGGTGAGAGTTAGCGGGCTGAGGAGGGAGCTCATTCACACACTCACCCACACACACGCCTCGCACAGCGCGAATGATAAGAAAATCTTCGAGTCTGCTTACTCCGCGTCTTATTCTCCCTCAAAGGAAATCCTTCAGGAGTGCTACGACGAGGTCAAGTGTGGGAATGAGATCCGATCTGTCATTATGCAGAACGAACGTGTAATAAGTGGAAAGGGGGTCATTGGAAAGATTGACGGAACTGACGCCTGGGTCACTGGAGAGAAGGTCAGGGCCAACAGGGAAGATGACAAAATTCCTTTGAACCCGTTCACAGCTGGAGGTGAGTGAGCGAAGCGAGCGAGCCTTGAGGAAGACGAGGAAGACGGAAGACGAGAAAACTCGCGATAAATCTCACGAAACGACTGCAAACAACTACATACAACATCCACTTAACCCACTCAATTCGTATTCGTTTGGCTCGCTTGGTTTCGTCGGCCGCAGTTTACGTGGCTATGATGATGGCTCAGGTGAGTGAGCGAAGCGAGCGAGCCTTGAGGAAGACGAGAATACTCGCGATGAAGTGCGCGAAATGGCTACAGACATAATGGCTACATCCACTACTAGACTAACCCAATCAATTCATTTGCTTGTGCTTCATTAAAAATACGCCTCGCATCGCTTCGTTCGGCGCAGATCGATATCCTCATGGCAGAAGGACACAGCTACTCCGAGATCATCAACGAGAGTGTCATCGAGGCGGTGGACTCTCTTGCTCCGTACATGCACTACCGTGGAGTTGCGTTCATGGTCGACAATTGCTCGTTCACGGCAAAGTGGGGAAGTCGCAAGTGGGCACCAAGGTTCGACTACATCTTGGAACAATCAGGTGAGCGAGCGAGCGAGCCTTTTGGAAGACGAACATACTCGCGAATGAAGTGCGCAAAAAAGGACTATGTTGGCTACGCACACCACACATCCCTTTCGCTTGCTCAGCTGTAGGATCTGTACTGAGCTAACCCACTCAATTCGTTTGGCTTTGCTCGTCCTTCATTAAACAGCCTACACCAAAATCGACAACGGGGCAAAAGTTGACATGGGCTTGATTGATTCTTTCAAAACGAACAAGGTCCACGGAGCAATCACTGAGTGCTGCAAGCTAAGGCCCAGTGTGGACATTAGCTGCTCAGCGGAAACCAGTACCAAAGAAATTGTCATCGCGTAAGATGTCGGTCAAAGTAAAAGCAATTTTTTTCGGAATTCTTCTTTTGGCCACCTTGTGGGAGAGTTCTGGGGAACACTAGATGCTGCTTTCGGGGGTTTTGCTGGCTACCATTGCGGGAATTAACTTTTGCACGTTCTCGTTCTCACCCTGCTTGCCGGTGTTGTTCTCCACAGTGTTTTGTACGCCAAAGCAGCATTATTTTTCAATTTATTGCGCGTCTTCTCTTCGGTGCTTGTTCGGGTACCTCCTCCGCCACTTCCTTTCAAGCCAAACTCTTAATCGCATTCTCAAATCTCAAGTGGCCTGCCTCCATGATGACGACGTGGTAAGTTTGTCCGGAAACGACCACAACCACACGTATTCCTTCGTGAGAAAATGCATAATCCCCGGCTTGATGTAGACTTGCGAGATTAAGTTCGCCCAAATATCAGGCGTATTCCTCCAGCTCTAGTTTCATCACCTTAACGCTTAAACCCATGCCAAGTCGAGCCAGATGGCTAATCTTGGCGTCTTGAAACGAGCAGTAGCCGCCCTCTCTTTTTTCAAGGTCTTCCAGTCTGGGAGTTCTGAGGATGTCCAACAACGATTGAAGAAATATTGAATTCAAAAGAAGAAAACCTGTAGATGGGTTTCCGGCCGGCGCGCGTTGTGACAAGTTAAATTAGTAACGAAAGGAGAGATGGCTCGATTTTGGTGAACTTCTGTCTATTTGAAGTGTGGAAAGCGAAGAAGTAAAAAATAATTTTTTTTTGTTTGAGATTTTTGGATTTTGGTATGTAAGAAATGGAGATAACACAAGCATCCCTCCGCGTTTTAATTGACAAGGATAAGTTATATCGAACTCCTGAGTTGAATGACAAGTTGTTTCTGCATTATAAGGGCTTTCGAAAGATACAAAATCTAGAATTATATACTGGGCTCAAGGTCCTATGGCTTGAGGGTAATGGTCTTGACAAGATTGAGAACCTTACAGGTCAATCGCTTCTTCGAACTCTTTACTTGCACGAGAACGTAATCAGCAAGATAGAGAACCTTGAGCCTTGTCCTCTTCTCGACACAATCAATTTGTCTAAGAACTTCATCAAGAAAATTGAAAATGTCTCTCACCTCACAAAACTTACTACGCTCAACTTGGCAAATAATAACTTGACCTCATGTGAATCGATCGAGGCGGTCAGAACGCTTCCGATGCTCAATGCTCTTGACATCCAGGTGAAAAGAATATCATTTAACAAAACTCTATCAAAAATTTACTAACCGAAACCACCCAAGTCAAACGCAATTGACGGAGGTAAGGAAGATGCGGATAGGCTAATAGCAATACTCGCCTCTTGCCCTTCGCTGAAAGTTGTCTACTTGAAGGGCAACGAAATAGTAAAAAAGATCGCCCATTACCGAAAGACAATGATTAGCAGGTGCAGGCAGCTACGTTACTTGGACGATCGACCTGTTTTCGACGAAGAGAGGAGGAGATGCAACAAGTGGGGGCAAGTTATGGCAGAGACGGGGGGGGATGTTGAGGCCGCTACTGTTGCGGAGAGGGCAGAGATAGTCACAATGAGACAGGAGAAGAAAAACAAGGAGGATAGGGCATTTTCTCAGTTTGAAGGTGGGTTTGGCAAGCGAGACATGCGCACACCCGCACACACACACACACACACACACCTAACAAAACAACGAGGTACAGCAATGGTGCGAGAAGGCCAAGCAATTAAAGCCGAAAGAGAACGACAGGAAGCAGAGGAAAATGGCGGAATTCTGCCTCAAAAAACGTTCGTGTCCACAGACCACAAAACGTTTGGCGCAGACGGAGGAATGGCCGATGAGAAGAAGGTCGAGAAGGATTTTGGAGTTGGGAGTCACATTTTGAAGGTCGACCGAAGCAAGAACAAGACTGGCACCAACCCATTCTCGGGAGAGAGGATTCTTGACGTAAAGGAGAGTAGGTTAATTGCGGATGCGAGGGAGGAGAGGTGGGGACTGGCGGGAAAGAAGCACCAGGGGAAGCACCGGGTGCTGTCGCAAAACATACCGAAAACGAACGAACTGCCGATTCCTCCCACGGCGGAGCAGGTTGGAAATATGACCTCAGAAGCGAAGGAGGAAGAAGAAATTGAAGAGTATTACACAAAAACAGCCAACAACGATAACTGCAACTTCGAGAGTGAGAGAAACGCAAACGGTGGCGAGGTCAACGCAGCAGCTAGCATGGATGTTAAAATGGCGGCAGAGCTGGCCACCTTGCAGATTGAACAGGCGCGACAGACCGAGAAGCGAATTTTAGAAGCGGAGAAGGATGCCCACTCCAAGAGCAGTTTTGAGTTTGGAGCGCCACTCATGCCGCCAGCGCCTCCGGGCAACAACATTAACGAGAAGAGCGTGCTGGAGCAGAAGAGGACAAAGCAAAGTCAAAAAAACATTGGAATTGGTGGAACATGGCCTAAAAGAATAGCCACTACCGACCTCGAGGAGCTGGACTAAAATTAAGTAAAACTTTCAAAAGGCAGTTTGGTTTTTTGTTTTGTGTTGTGTGAACCTCCCCGCACTCTCGCTCCTGTCTCGGAATTGTTTTTTTTTCCCTTTTTCCTCCTTCAAAAAGGCTCCCAGCGCGCCGAAATACCCCTCGTGCTCCAAAAACAAACCCTCAACCACCCCGTTACTCCAAAAGTCAATACTGTACGCAAGCCGCTGCATGGAAATGCTGTTTTGTCGCAAAAAATTTCCGACAAAATATATTCTCCTCGTTCCGCAAAGTTGCGCGTTGAGGTATGCCACCTGGGCTATGTTATTGGTGATCATCATCAGCAGGGCCTTTGCGAGATCTTGCTGCCGAACACCGTCCGCAACATCACTTCCTTTGGATACAAGCTTCCCAAAGGACGACGCGACTACCGAAGAGGGAAGGTTGAGCTTCTCCAGCGCATCGGAATTCTTCCCATAAATGTCACCAACCATCATGTCGACATTGTCAGCTTCGCCGGTTTGTGCGAGCGCGATAATTTCCTCGAAATCCTCCACGTCGGTCAGAAGTCTGCACAGTCCCCAGTAGGTGCCTCCGCCAATGGTGGAGCCACTGGGAGGTGGAGTCAAATGTGGTTAGTTGCATTTAATTTCCAAAATTGAACAAACACACCAATCAATCCACTCACCTAATCCGCTCAAACTCGCCAGGCCCATCAACTCTAATCACACTGACCCCAGTTCCGATGCTTACAACCAAGTAGGGGTACGTCTGGTTTGGTTCTATGGTGTCCCGCTGCACTTTCCTACTCCAAATTTCACTACTCTTACTGGTGGGTTTATTTCCTTCACCGTTTCCATTCTGCCCTAAAAATTCCTTTTTCTCCGGTTTGAATGTATAGCATTCTCCCACAACGCCGGCGAGGGCGAACTGAAGGCCGGCAACCAGGCAATCCATTTCGCCCTGCTTACTCATTATGATACCAAGATCGTTCTCCCACAATTCTTGGTACTTGTGGGCCCCACCACCGGTGCATCCCATTCTAAAAAAAGCCAGAAGTGAGTTGGCAAGCGTCAGTGGGGCAGTAGGGTTTGGGGCGCGACAAAATTATTATTTTCTGCTTACCTAGCAATGTCTTGGTGCAAACCCTCATTCTTAATAACATCAACAGCACCCTGCATGAACCTCGTTTCGAACCTGATGAAACCAAATTCACCGCCCAGCTTTCTACTATAAAATGTCAATTTTTCGTCTTTTTTCCCCGTCTCGCCAAAAGCATTCTTTGCGTTTACAAAACTGTAGAATTTTGAAAGAGCGTTTTTCGTAGCGCTTGTCACCTGAGAAGTGCTATTATCATCCAAGCTAGGCGGTTTCGTTTCGCTGGCCAAGTAATTGTTTTTTTTATGGTTGTTGCCACTTTCGGAATTACTCCGGCTCCTGCTGGTAACTGCTTCTTCCCCCTCTTCAGATGCTTCATGCTTGACTGCAGCTGCATCAACGAAAGCAACCTTTTCCCTTGGATTGTCCATTCTCTCAAAGTAGATGAGCTTGGAAAGCGTGCCGCCAACATCCATCCCAAAAATGTCACCAATGTCAACCAACTTGGTAACACGGTGGTCAGAGTCGGAATCTACACGAGCCGAGCGTGATTCATTGCCAGAGGAACTGTCAAGGGAGGTGAGAGAATTGGAAGAAGAATTCGTTCCCTTGTGAACAATATTCTCCCACATGTAGCGCTTTTTGGCCGGTGGTTTTACGGGTTGTTCAGCTTTGTTAGGTAAATGAATTGGCTGAGGAGGAGAAGAATCCGATTTAAAGGTTGGGTGTTTGGGCAACACTAATTTTATGTAAGCCAGGCAAGAAAGAGCACCCGCAACAAACACAAGGAAATGAGACTGGAAATCGAATTTTGACATGAGGTAGCAAGCAATGCAAAAATAGCAAGGAACAATAAGTTTTGGGTTGGTTTTGGGGTAGTTTTGTGATGCATTCATTTTCATCAAAAACTTTCAAACATCACTATCAATTACGAGTATATCATCCCCGCTTGCAACTCTACTCCACGCCAATCTACTACTCCATTGCCAATCGATATGGGGAATTCGAGCTTGCCAAGCAATAATCAACAATTCCCAATCTTATCAGAAAACAAAGAGAATATCTCCACCACCGGAGTTCAAAACAAAAGTTCGAGACTCACGTTTGGCTCCCCCCTCTCCACAAATCTAAGCGTCAAACCTTTCAATACACAACCAAAATGTGGGTCGCCCAGTTCTCAAGCACCAGCTGGCCTTTCTATCTCCAACAGTTCATCTCTGAGCGCATACTCTTCCTCCACGCCTTCATCTTCATCTTCGTCTATATCTTCATCTCAAAAAAAGAAAACATCACTGAATATGAGCGTGAGCAAAATTTCTCAGTCTTCCCCGTCGGACCGCGTCCTTAGGAGTGATGATTTTTCCAAGCTTCCGATTGTTAGGATTGGCGATTTCGACTGCCATGTGATTGATGAGGCTGCAGGGATTTTCGCTTTTCGGTTGCTGGACGAGGCTCAGTGCAAAAGTATTATTGAAATCGCAGAGAACCATGTAGCTAGCCATGCTAGTTGCAACTGGAGGAAGCTGTACACTTACACCAAGGCTGATTTGCCCTGCTCGGAGGTTGAGGCACTGAAGGGGGTTTCGAAGCAGTTGGAGAAGGTCATCAACGAAACAGTGGCTGATTATTTCGATCATGACGACCCCAGTACGCTTCACCCAAGAACTTGGAAGGTGAGAATGAGAATGAGAATGGTGCCAAGTGAAATAATTTTAATGAAAATTTGAGAAAACACACACATGCTAACAGCAACAAAACACCCAGGAACCTCATCTACTCAAGTATGCAATCAACGACAAATCGCTCAAAAACCCTCATAGAGGAGTTGAAATGCACTACGATGGGTGTGACGTCACTTGGCAGATTATGCTTTCTCCAATGATTGACTATGTTGGAGGGGGAACATACTTTCGAAACATCAAGAAGACGATCAAGATCGATGTTGGATTCGTGCTTGTTCATCCAGGTGAGCTGTTCCACAAGGGCGTGGACATCGAAAGCGGGAGGAGGTACCTGCTCATTTGCTTCACAGACGGGATGCCGCTGCCGCACAAGGATAGCAGCTCAGGGGACGATGAAGATCATGAAAAGCATTTGAAAAATATAGTCAAGGTTGGTGTGTGAAGATGGAAGATGGTTGTTGTGTGTGTTTGAATAGATATATTTTGCTCAAATAAACCATCTATATATGTTTGTTGTTTTCAGTCCTCCCACACACAATCATCATCAGACTCGAACTCCTCCTCTTCCTCACCCTCCTCGCTACTATTACTGCTACTGCTGCTTGCGAGCATTTCCTGCCTCTTCCTCTCAAGCTCCTTCTTGTATGCCAGCTGAAAAAGCCTCGCCCGCTCCTCCTTCGTCAGCCCATCGTCGGGCTCGGAGGAAGATGAGTCACTATCTGAATTGTCGTCGTTCTCGGAAAAGGAGTCGTGAGATCGATGCTCCTCCGCTATCGCACACAAGAAATTGCTATCCTTTCTCTTTTTATTACTATTGGCGTCGTATACATAGTCCTCTCCTAAATTGTCATTGATAAAACCAATTTCTCCTTTCCCTCCAACTCCCCCCTCAACGATTCTCTTCTACGAATTCTTTCCCTATCTACCCTTCAACGCGCTTGCCTTCTTATTCCCCCCTCACACATAGCCCCCCCACCTTCTTCTGACCACCGACCT